>Ga0209357_1000353_pt1 | contig 17694 bp, 13 predicted proteins | sample LauGreFBDMM110SD_2_FD_187573 | JGI IMG/M metagenome (GOLD analysis project Ga0209357, IMG submission 187573) | Freshwater lake microbial communities from Lake Michigan, USA - Fa13.BD.MM110.SD (SPAdes) (version 3) | ecosystem: Environmental > Aquatic > Freshwater > Lake | place: Lake Michigan... | reverse complement strand
TCAGGCGATAAGAGATATGTCATATTGATTCCTTACGGTACGCGGTGTTGCGCGCTTGACACATTTATGTGAAACGCGTACGAAAATATATCATGCAAGAAACTGCGCGACTTACTTTTAGCAACGAATCTGGTGCGTCTCAGTGCTTACATTGCGCAGGATCAGCCCACTGGTAGGGGATGTTTCCCTGTGTCTTTCCGCATCTGGTTTCCACTGGTAAACCCCAATGTTGATGACGCGTAATTTCAAGTCCCAGTTTTGATGGGCGTGCATATTTTGAATACCAGTGATGTGGAAGTCGTTAATCAATGATTGTTCGGCGTGGCGTCCAGACGAGGTAGTTCCAAATCCAGTCAGCAAAAATACTGGTTCGGTTGCGACCGCCTGAGAGGTAGGCGAGATGCAGAGCAAGCCATGTCAGCCAAGCGAGTGAGCCTTGAAACCTCAACCATGAACGCATTTCAACAACAGCTTTTCGACGACCAATAGTTGCCATTTGGCCCTTGTCGCGGTATTTGAAAATTTCAAGAGGCTTACTTGCTTCGCGTCGCTGAATCTGGCGCGCGACATGCTTTCCTTGCTGAATTGCTACTGGTGCAACCATTGGCAATGGACGACCATCACTATCGGGGAAACTCGCGACATCACCAACAATCCAAATCGAGTCGCTAATTTGCAAATGTGAATTCACTTTGATTCGGTTTCCACGGTCTGTTTCCCCAAGAAATTTCCAATGTGGGGGTGCAACAACGCCTGCTGCCCAAATTCGGGTGCCAGCGAAGATCTCACTGCCATCTTTTAGTCGCAGGGATTGGGGAGTCGCCTCAATAACGGCGGCATCAACTTGTACGTGCACACCCATTTTGGTGAGGGTTTTGAGAGTGTATTTGCTCGACTGCGGGTGAAAGGTTGGCAATAACCGAGGGCCCGCTTCAAGAAGTGTCACGGTTGCTTTTGGTGCGATGTGCTCAAACTCACGATTAATTTCACGCTGTAATTCCTTTACTGCTCCCGCAAGCTCGACACCAGTTGGACCACCTCCAACAATTACGACGTTAAGACTCTCCAGAGGTGACAATCCATCTTCGACACTCTCGTATGCACTTAACAACGAATGCCGAATTTCTCGGGCATCACCAACCGACTTCATTTGAAAAGCATTTTCTGCAACACCTGGTATTCCAAATGTGGTGCCTTCTGAGCCAACTGCAAGAATCAAATCATCATATGAAATTGTCTTACCATTTGACAGCGTAAGTTCTTTCTTCGTTGCATCAACATTTGTAACTTCAGCACGCACAAATTGCACGTCTTTGTATGCCGTGCGAACTGGAAATGCAATGTCATCTTCTGGTAGCGATGCTGTGGCTACCTGATATAGAAGTGGCGAGAATAATTGATAAGGATTTCGGTCAATGAGTGTGACTGAGTACGAGTCCGATTTACGTAATTTTTTAGCGCAAGCTAAGCCACCAAAGCCAGCACCGATAACAACTGCATGTTTTTTCATTGGTCGTCCGTCAAGATCACTATTCATCGTCTAAATCTACGGCTTTTGACCCACTGGGGGTGTTTCGAATCCCCAATATCTTCTTGAATGCTTAATTTTCAGTGAAGTTGAGAGATTGCGAGTGACGGTGGTTTCGCACCACATTTCGCGCCATCACCTGCCCTCGTGAGGCTGGTGTGTGATTCCACACCCCAGTATTGACGGGGTAGTGGCCGGGGTTATCGGACTTGTATCCAGTTGTCACCCGTGTCGGTGCTCTTGAACAACTTGTTCTCTACAGTCAGTGCGTACAGAGTTGCGGGACTGTTTCGATCAAACGCGAGATGTAGAACCATCTCACCATTAAACAATTCTTTTGTGTTGCTCCATGTCATGCCGGCGTCGGTACTTTTGCCAAGGCCACCGAGTTTTTCAGAATACGCAAAAATAATATTTGCATCGGTCGGATGTAGGGCAATAGTTGAAACCAATCCGCCTTCTAGTTCGCTCGAGAGGGATTCCCACACCACTCCTTTGTCAATGCTTACCAATACGCCTTGCCCCTGCGCGTCCACTGCGTAGACACGGTTTTCATCTTGGGAATCTGCCGCCAGATACACCGGATTCAGATCACGACTTACAATTTTCCATGTTTTACCTTGATCCGTGCTTCGTTGAATGTTGCCCTGAAACGAGCCATACATGAGATTGGGATTTACACGACTGAGTGCCATCGAGTGAAAGTCCACCGGACCGTCTACACCATTTGAAATTTTCTTCCACGTGAAGCCGCCATCTACTGACTTCATAAAACCGATATTGCCACCGAGCGAAGGATGTCCGCTTGAAAAGAAAACGTTTGACTCGGTCGGATGCACGGAAAATCCCATGTAATCATCTGTGCTGGCCCCGACCCGAAAGAGGTCTTTATCGTTTTGCAGAACCAGGAGACCATGATGGGTCGCGATGTAGACCTTGCTTGAATCATTCGGGTCAACTGCCAACCCGTGCCCGTGAGAGATAACGCTCTCAGGAATTAACTGGTTTTGATTCAGGCTCTCGGATGTACCAGTGCTGCGACTCCAAACAAACAAGCCCAGACCGACGACTGCCACGAGCATCAAAACCGCCAAGTATCTCATTTGTTTCATGGACACATTCTAGAAAGGGCAACCAGCATTCAAGTCTCCGATGGCGGATACGCACTAGCTGCGCACGGCCATCCTCGGTACACCAAAGATCTTGACGTTTGGGTGTGGAATGGTGCAGAAAATGCATCGCGAGACATTGCAGATGTAGCTGATTCGCCAAAGGCTGAGTAACCGCTTTACAGATGCAGCGTGGTGTGGCCGGCTGTGGTTGCTAAATACGAATACATGGAGTGATGCATCACCTCACTCGGTTTTGGAATCGTCACGCTGGGTAATTGCTGTGCGGATGTTTACCGCTTGAAGAGCCACGCTGTCGACGTCGTCGCCAACAACGGTTACATGGCCCATTTTGCGACCAGGACGAGCTTCGCTTTTCCCATAGAGATGCAGATGTGTGAGAGGGTCGTTTTGTAGCAGGTCAAATTGAGGTTCACCATGAGCCCAACGATCTCCGAGAAGGTTGACCATTGCACTTGCTGAGTGAGTCATCGACGGGTCGCCGAGTGCAGAACCCACCAGGGCTCGGACTTGTTGTTCAAACTGGCTGGTGTGCGCAGCATCAAGGGTCCAGTGACCGCTGTTATGCGGTCGAGGTGCAAGTTCGTTCACGAACAGTGTGTCGTCTGAGACAAAAAACTCTACGGCGAGAACACCGACGTAATCCAGTTTCTCTGCGATGTGGATGGCGGCTAGTTCGCCGCGTTGTAGAAATCCGTGGCCGCCCGTAAATGGGGCAGTGCTGACGTCAAGAATTCCATCAACGTGCACATTGTGAGTGGGAGCAAACATGGCGATGGTGCCATCTGCGCTACGCGCAAGAATGATGGAAAACTCGGCATGAAGGGTGATCATCTGTTCAACAACGCATGGAACATTGCCAACGTTGTCCCACAGTGAAGGAATTTCTGAGAAGTGAGAAATTTTTTGCTGGCCTTTTCCGTCGTAGCCGAGGCGCGTTGTTTTCATGAGAAGCGGTGTACTGAACGGATTAGGACTCGGATTGATTCCGTGGCTGCTGATGCGTTTGATGTCTGCCTGTGTTTCGAGCACTTCGTATGGTGCAACTAAGAGACCAATAGATTCACAAAATTGTTTTTCTTCACGGCGGTTCTGAGCAATTGCCACACAAGCTGGTGAAGGGCGAACAGGTATGTATTGAGCAAGAAACTCCAAGGAGGAGACTGGCGGATTTTCGAATTCAATGGTGACAGCACTGCAGATAGCAGCAAGTTCTTTCAGTGCTTCGGTGTCGTCGTACTGGGCAACGATATGTCTGTCCGCATGAACACCAGCAGGTGCCCGTGGGTCAGGGTCGAGAACTGCTGTCTGGTAACCCATCTTTTGTGCTGCGAGTACAAAATAGTTGCCAAGCTGACCTCCGCCGATAACGCCAAGCATTGTTGACATCAGGCGGGAGGAAGAACGCTGGACGCCGCATCGTCGTGCCGCTTGCGGCGGTACTCGACAAGCGCGTTGTGCAGTTGATCGTCGTCGTGTGCGAGAAGTTCTATTGCAAATAATGCAGCATTGACCGCACCGGCTTCACCAATTGCAAATGTTGCAACGGGTGTTCCTGCAGGCATCTGCACGATGGAATAGAGCGAATCTTCACCCGCTAAATGGGTGGTGGGAACTGGTACACCAAGCACCGGGACGAGTGTTTTTGCGGCCAACATGCCGGGTAAATGCGCAGCTCCACCAGCACCAGCGATAATTGCTCGCAGTCCGCGCTGTTTAGCAGTTTCAGCGTATGCAAACAATTCATCGGGCATGCGGTGCGCTGAGAGCACTTGTGTCTCGTGTGGTATTGCAAAGTGCTCCAGAATTTCCACTGCGCGGGACATTATTGGCCAGTCGCTGCTGGAGCCCATCACCACGCACACGATTGGAGAAGCCGAACTGTGCACTGCCTCATACTAGGTCATGCTTCGTTGACATAATGTAAAAATCTTTTCTGTACTTTCTGTAAAGACACCTCTTGACTTCTCGTACAAACAGAAGAAGAGTTTCGATGATGACAACTAGTTTTCATGTGTGGGAGTTATCGCGGCGTCGTCTAAAAGTGATGTAAACCGCCTAGAGATTCGTGTAACGGGAACCGACCCCAGAGCTCGGACTCTTCTTCACGATGCGTGTGACTTAGGAATCATGTCAATAGATGCAATCGACGTGATTGATGTCTTCTTTATTCATGGAATTCTTGACAATTCTCAGCGTGTCGCATTGGAGCACATTCTGGTTGATTCCCTCTTGCAGCAGGCATCATGGAAAGCAGCTGCGGCAACCTGTCACCATTTTGTGGAAACTGCACTTCATGCCGGTGTCACCGATGCTGCATCGCAACAGTTATTGCGGATTGCTTCCCGATTGGGGATAAGTGTCGATGCGGTAACGACTGCGAAGCGGATTGAAATAAATGGGGCCCTAGAGCCTGGTGAACTTGATCTATTGGTTCGCAAGTTATTTGCAAACCCAGTCATTGAATATTGGTCAGTCGATTCTCTCATTATTCCGGTTGTTGCTGCGGAGTCTCGGGCGCACGTGGTCCCGGTTGAGGTGGTTCCTATTGCACTAGACGCAACGGATGAACAGTTACTGAAATTAAATGGCGAAAGAGGGTTAGCTCTCGACATCGAAGAATTGCGTGCGGTGCGCGACCATTACCGTGGATTTGGTGCACGCGATATAGAACTTGAGTCAATCGCTCAAACATGGAGCGAGCATTGCGCACACAAAACTTTTCGAGCAAGTATCACCGATGATTCAGGTGTGGTGCTGCGTTCTCTCTTAAGTCAATTACGAGACACAACCGACACTATTGATGCCCCTTTTGTTGTGAGTTCATTTGTGGGCAATGCAGGAATTGTGTCATTTGTGGATGGCGTAACGATTGCACTGAAATGTGAGACCCATAATCATCCAAGTGCGGTTGAGCCATTTGGTGGTGCAAATACTGGTGTTGGGGGTGTGATTCGTGACGTTCTTGGTGCATCGCATATGCCAATTGCCTGTACCAACATTTTGTGCTTCGGGCCTCCTGATACAGCTGGGTCAGATTTGCCTGATGGCGTGTTTCATCCTCGGCGCATCCGCGCAGGTGTAGTTGCGGGCATTGCGGATTATGGAAACAAGATTGGTTTACCGACTATTGCTGGTGCAGTGTTGTACGACAATGGATACACGGCAAACCCGTTGGTGTTTGCGGGGTGTATTGGCATTGCGCACGGGGAATATGTAGCGACAACACCGCAACCTGGAGATCGGGTTGTTGTGTTGGGTGGCCGTACTGGCCGAGACGGATTACGTGGCGCAACTTTTTCGTCAATGACAATGGATGCAACAACTGGTGATGTTGCTGGTGCCAGTGTGCAAATTGGTGATCCCATTACTGAAAAATTACTGATTGATGTTTTGGGCAGGGGACAACACTTATTTCGTGCGATTACAGATTGTGGTGCTGGTGGTTTATCGTCCGCCATTGGTGAAATGGCCGAAGGTGTTGGCGCATCTGTTGAACTGTCTGGTCTGCCCCTCAAATACCCCGGGCTTTCTCCGTGGGAGATTTGGCTATCAGAAGCGCAAGAGCGAATGGTTGTTGCGGTTCAAGATATTGAACCTTTGAAAGAGGCATGTCGCATATACGGGGTTGAGTGCACTGATGTCGGTGAATTCACTGGTGATGGGCGACTCGTTGTGCGAAACAACGGCGACATTATTTTTGATCTTGATACTGATTTTCTCCACAATGGCCGGCCGCAACGCCACATGACAGCAATGATGCCTTCGCCGCGCCGCACAGAAATGAACGAGGCTGAGTTCGTGTCTGTTTTTGGCGACATTGACATTGTGTCGTCGTTGCAACAATTGCTGCGACATCCGAATATTGCATCGAAAGAGGCAATCATCCATCGGTATGACTACGAAATTCGTGGTGCGACACTTGTTCGTCCGTTGGTTGGAACCCAATTAGATGGTCATGCAGATGGAGTTGTTGTGGCAGAGCCACTTGATGCGCACGGAATAGCTATCGGTATTGGGGTTAATCCGTGGTTTGGTGAGCAAGACCCTGAACGAATGGCGTTGTCAGTAGTTGATGAGGCCATTCGTAATGTGGTGGCAGTCGGGGCTGACCCAGACAAGATTGCACTGCTCGATAATTTCTCATGGGGAGACCCACGCAGGGAAACAACACTCGGACATCTGGTCGCTGCAGTTAATGGTTGTTGCACAGCTGCTGTAGCTTTTTCTGCGCCGTTTGTTTCTGGTAAAGATTCCCTGAACAACGAATATTTTGGCAGTGATGGTGAACGACATTCTGTTCCGCCCACTTTGGTCATCACTGCAGTTGCACACGTTCCAGATGCCAATGCAACAGTGACACCAGATCTAAAAAGTACTTCCAATGTGTTGTTAGTTCTTGGTCACACTTCTCGTGAATTTGGTGCAAGTCACCTGGCAAAAATAATGAATCTTTCGGATAGCGGAGTAGTGCCCGAGTTTGATACATCTGCTCCTGCCCGGTATCGCACTTTGCATAGCGCAATACGAGCAGGCCTCATTCAGTCGTGTCATGACGTGTCCGAGGGCGGCATCGGTGTTGCTGTTGCTGAAATGGCAATTGCTGGACGCCTCGGAGTTGATATGTCGTGCTGTGAAAAAGCTAGCGATGCCCAATGGTTATTCAGTGAGTCCAATGGTCGATTCATTGTGGAAGTGAAAAAAGAAGATGTGCCTGCGGTTTTGTCACTTTTTTCTGATGAAGCCTGTCAATTAGGGATTGTCGCTGATAATGATTTCCTACTTTTTTCTAATGGCCGCGATGTGTCGGTGACTGAGTTATCAGACATGTGGAAGACACAACAATGAAAGGTTCACCCATTGCTGCTGTGCTGTGTGCCCCAGGGACAAACCGAGATTCTGATGTCTCTTTTGCTCTCACACAAGCTGGCGCAACACCTATTTCTTACCTGATGTCAGATCTGATCTCCCAGCCATCTCGGATTGATGATGCTGACATCATTGTCATTGCTGGCGGTTTTTCTTATGCAGACGCACTGGGTGCGGGGCGTCTGTTCGCTGTGGAATTGGAGAACTCAATTGGGGATCGAATTGGGGCTGCAATTGCAGAACGTCGTCCGGTGATTGGAATTTGTAATGGTTTTCAGACTCTTGTCCGGATGGGAATCTTGCCAGAAAATAATCGATCAGTAGCTCTTGGTCATAACGATGGTGGTGTATTTGACTGTCGCTGGATTGAAATGGAACCGGTCTCAAAAAAATGTATCTGGACTCGCAATTTGACTGAAAATATTCACTGCCCCATTGCACATGGCGAGGGTCGGTTGACGGCAGGTAGTTCAACAGTGTCTGCTCTCGTGAAAAATGATCAGGTAGCGCTTCGTTATGTGAACGGAAACCCGAACGGATCTGTTGGTGATATTGCTGGCATATGCGACCCAACTGGCGTCGTGCTTGGTCTTATGCCGCATCCTGAAAATCATGTCGTGGCACGCCAGCATCCAAAATTTCATCGTGGAGAATCTGGTGGCCTAGGCCTGGCCTTATTTCAAGAAGGAGTTCGGTATGTCAACAATTAGTGGTTGTTCCGATCTTGAGATTGATCTTGCGGATCGCAGAACGGGCAAAGTACGGGTGTCGTATGCGTTGCCAGGTAACACGCGACTATTTCTTACAACAGATCGACTATCAGCCTTTGACCAAATTGTTGCGGTCGTACCGTTTAAAGGCCAAGTGCTCAATGAGCTATCTGCGTGGTGGTTTGAAAATTCTCGTCATATTGTGGACAACCATTTCATTAGTTGTCCAGATCCCAATGCAACTATTGGCCATACTGCAACACCCCTTGCGGTTGAAGTTGTAGTGCGCGGTGTGATTACAGGCACTACCTCAACGTCGTTGTGGCACCAATACAGCAGTGGGGCACGAAAGATTTACGGTTACGAATTCCCAGATGGGCTTCGCAAGAACACTGTTCTTCCTCATGCAATTGTCACGCCGACAACCAAAGGTGAGACGGGCGAACATGACGAGCCTCTGACATGTGCTGATGTGGTTTCAAGAGGAATCGTAAATCGCGATGTGTGGAACACGGTTCAAAATGCAGCGCTCGCACTTTTTGCTCACGGTCAAGAAGTTGCACAAAAAGCTGGGCTTCTGTTGGCTGACACAAAATACGAGTTTGGTCTCGCCTCTGATGGCTCCGTCATGTTAATTGATGAAATGCATACGCCTGATTCCTCTCGTTATTGGGAACTGAATACGTATCAAGCGCGCCTTGACTCCGGCGAAGAACCAGAAAGTCTTGACAAAGAACCAGTGCGGCTTGCTCTTGATGCAGTGGGGTACAACGGAAGTGGGAATCCACCTGTTTTAGATGGTGCGATTATCTCTGCAACAACCCAGCGCTACATCTCTGCGTACACACGGCTGACTGGCCGTCAATTTATTCCTGGTGAATATCCAGTGCAGCAACGTCTTAAAAAAAATCTACAAAATATTGGAGCCCTATGATGTCTGAAAACTATTCTGACAGTGTTATTGCAGATCGCCTGCACGAAGAGTGTGGTGTGATGGGAATATCGTCACCCGCAGAAGATGTGGCACAGATGGTGTTCTTCGGACTATTTGCTTTGCAGCATCGTGGCCAAGAAGCTGCCGGTATTGCGGTGTCAGACGGCGTACAGGCCCGAATACATAAAGCAGATGGACTAGTCAGTCATGTGTTCACTCCGGCCAATCTTGCCCCATTGCGCGGCAGTAACGGAATTGGTCATACCCGATATTCCACTACTGGGGGGTCAGGGGCCCGCAATGCGCAGCCCTTTCTTGTTGAAACGGTCCACGGACCATTGGCTGTAGCCCACAACGGCAATTTGGTGAACGCACATGAGCTGCGCTCTGAGTTGCTTGCAAAAGGGTTTGGTCTCACTGCATCATCGGACACTGAAGTGATGACACTGATGTTGGCCTCGGCGGGTGGGGCGACATGGGAAGACCGTTTGGCTCGCACATTATCGTCTTGGACTGGTGCGTATTCACTAGTGATTTTGGTAGAAGACCGAGTGATTGCAGTACGAGATCCGTGGGGTTTTCGCCCAATGTCTGTCGGTAAATTACCGGACGGTGGATACGCCGTAGCCTCAGAAACGTGTGCGCTTAGTACGTTGGGCTGCACAGAAATGTCGGAAGTCGCACCGGGTGAGATTGTGACTCTGAAAGGAACCGAGATTTCACGCAGACAAGCACTGGTGCCGTCAGTCAAATCTTCGCGTTGCACATTTGAATTTGTGTATTTCTCTCGACCCGATTCGTTGTGGGACGGACTAAGCGTGCATGGCGTTCGTCAACGCATGGGAGAGCAATTAGCGCGTGAATCATTTACAGATGCTGATGTCGTAATTCCAGTGCCTGACTCGTCTATTCCGGCTGCTGTTGGGTTTTCCCGACAAAGTGGAATTGAGTACAACGATGGTCTCATCAAGAATCGATACATCGGGAGAACCTTTATTGAACCAACCACCCTGATGCGTGAGCGCGGAGTTGCCATGAAGTTCAACGCATTGGCGGAAAATCTACGGGGCAAGAGGGTAATTCTGATTGATGATTCCTTAGTGCGTGGTACGACGGCAGGACCCTTGGTTCAACTCATACGTGATGCGGGAGCGACAGAAGTCCACTTGCGGATTACGTGTCCACCAATTAAGCATCCATGTCATTTTGGTGTTGATATGGGCCATGATGATGACCTCATTGCAGCGCGTCTTAATCTTGAAGAACTATGTGCCGTCGTTAAGGCTGATTCTTTAGCGTTTCTTTCGCTTGACGGCATGATGAGCGCAATCGGTCGTGAAGATGGATATTGCAATGCTTGTTTCACAGGTGTGTACCCAGTAGCGGTGCCGGCACCTCGTAGAAAAGACTCCTTCGAACAGGTACTGGCATGAGTACACGAAGCCAGCTCACGGTCCTCATTCTTGGAAGCGGTGGTCGTGAACATGCGATGGCTCATAGAGTTCAGCAGTCGTTGCTGTGTTCACGCTTGTTGGTGTCGCCTGGGAACGGTGGGATGCCCGGTGAACATTTTCGTGTCGCAGCCGATGACGTGCCGGGAATTGTGTCGTTATGTCAGGAAGAAAAAGTAGATCTAGTTCTGATTGGGCCAGAGGTAGCACTAGCAGCAGGCGTGGTGGACGCATTGTTGGCTGTCGGTGTGAAGGCGTTTGGTCCAACAAAACAGTTAGCCGAGATTGAATCTTCAAAGGTGTATTCCCGAGAGTTAGCTGCGCAATTAGGAATACCTGGTCCACGATTCGCGACCTTTGACAAAGGTGCTCACCAATTGGCTATGGCGTGGTGGAAGCAATTGAATGCTCCAATTGTTGTGAAGCAGTCGGGCCTGGCTGGCGGCAAGGGTGTTGTGGTACCCGATAATGAAGCAGAAACCGAAGCAGCGATCATGGATGCATGCGCCATTGGTCAAGTGGTGTTGGAAGAAATGCTCCAAGGACCGGAATGCTCTTTGATGGCTTTGTGTGACGGAGTTATTGCGGTGCCGCTGCCTATTGCACAGGACCATAAGCGAATTGGTGAAGGTGATCTCGGTGCAAATACTGGCGGCATGGGTGCATACGCACCTGTATCGGTCCCGTATGCGCTCGATGAACTTTCTGCAACATTTATTCAACCCATCATTGATCACTTTGCTCGATTGGGTACCCCGTATAAGGGTGTGCTGTATGCGGGACTGATGCTGACAAAAGATGGTCCTCGTTTGCTTGAATACAACTGCCGTTTCGGAGATCCCGAAGCGCAAGTTCTCTTGTCGCTAATAAGCACGGACTTGGTGGAAATTGCTCTTGCATGCGTGAGTGGCACACTTGAATCAGTTCGAGTACAAACGAAACCAATCAGTGCTATCGCGGTAGTGATGACTGCTGCGCATTATCCACTGACACCGCAAATCGGTGATCAGGTCTCGGGAGTTGACGACGCGGGGTTATACACCAATATCTTTCATGGCGGTACGCAAAAGAAAAATGGAGTTCTTGTCACCAGCGGAGGTCGTGTGGTCACGGTAGTGGGTGTTGGATCAGATCTTTCCACTGCTCGTCGTCATGCGTACGCTCGCATTGATGGTATTTCTTTTGCCGGTTCCTACCACCGACGTGATATTGCTTGGCGAGCACCTGCCACGGGTTTGACATCGTATTCTTCTGCTGGAGTAAACATCGACGAGGGCAACAGAGCTGTAGAACTTTTGAAAGAAAGTGTGGCGACAACTTCTAATGACAATGTCTTACGCGGTATCGGATCTTTCGGTGGAGCTCTCAATGTTTCTTTTTTGAAAGAATTTGAAGAGCCAGTGCTCGTTGCGTCCACTGACGGCGTGGGAACCAAAGTGGAACTTGCAGCGCGGACTGGCCGAGTGCGTGGTACCGGAATGGACATTGTGAATCACTGCATAAACGATGTGTTGGTGCAAGGTGCGAGACCCCTGTTCTTTCTTGACTATCTGGCATCATCACACATCAATGCCGAAATGGTCGCTGAGGTTGTGTCAGGCATGTCCGAGGCATGTGCCGCCGGAGAATGTGTATTGCTCGGAGGTGAAACGGCTGAGATGCCTGGCGTATATGCACCGGGAGCATTCGATATTGCGGGGACATTAGTAGGCGTTGTGGATAAAAAGGATTTGTTACCACGCCCTGGGATTGCACAAGGTGATCTACTCATTGGGATTGCGTCTAACGGGCCGCACACAAATGGATATTCATTGTTGCGCAAAATTCTTGAATGGTTGCCACTTGATGTTGCGCCTCCACCGTTAACGCGTCCACTCATTGATGCCTTGCTTGAGCCACATCGTAGTTATCTCAATATTTTGACCCCCATCTTGAAAGATCCTCGCCTGAAGGCGCTAGTTCACATAACGGGGGGCGGGTTGGTAGAAAATCTTCCACGTGTTTTCCCTCAGGGAATTTCAGCAACAGTTGACATTTCGTCGTGGCCAAAACCACCGTTGTTTGAATTTGTCGAAAGCTTGGTGTCATTGGAGGTTGATGAGTTGTACCGAACATTAAATATGGGAATCGGTATGGTGCTCGTAGTGGCGCCAGAAAATGCCCAACACATTCAGGCTCTCATTGCCGAAGAGACCTGGGTGATTGGCGTGTTAGACACTCAGACTCCTAATTCTCCTCAAGTGGTGCTGCGATGAACACGCAACGGACTCGGCTTGTCGTCATGGTGTCAGGCAATGGCAGCAATCTTCAAGCCATTCTCGATGCTTGTGAGTATGGCTGGTTAGTTGCCGATGTTGTCGGTGTTGTCTGCAATAAAGCCGGGGTACCTGCGATAGCGCGGGCAGAGCGCAGCACAGTTCCGGTAGTTATTCTCGAACCCCTCGTAGATGAAGTGCGACACGATTATGACTTGCGTCTTCGCGCCGTCGTGCAGGGGTTTGACCCTGACATTGTTGTTCTCGCGGGTTTCATGCGAATTTTGTCGAATGCGTTTTTACAACAATTTCCTGCACGAGTAGTCAACCTTCATCCGGCATTACCGGGGGAATTGCCGGGAACTCATGCAATCGAACGCGCTTTCGTTGAGTCGCGTGAGCATTGGCGCACACATAGCGGTATCACCGTGCACTTCGTTCCGGATGAGGGGGTAGACACGGGACCAGTTCTAGCTAGTGAAGTAGTGCCGATTCATGTTGATGACACTCTTGAGTCATTTACTGAACGTATGCACGAACGAGAGCATGTTTTGCTTGTGCAGACTCTCAGTGATTTGTGTCAAAAAGTCTCCTCACTACGAGATTCGGAGTTGGCCTTATGAATCCCTTAAATAATCAGGTATTTAGCCCCATTGAAGGGTTGACCTTTGATGATGTTGTTCTCGTTCCTGGATTCAGTGATGTCCTTCCTGGGGATGTTGATGTGTCGGCACAACTAGTACAAGACATCACTCTTGCTGTTCCTGTGATGTCTGCAGCAATGGACAAAGTTACGGAAGCTCCGATGGCGATTGCTCTGGCACGCATAGGTGGAATTGGAATATTGCATCGCAATATGACTATTGAAGAACAAGTAAACAACGTGTCGCAGGTCAAGCGGTCTCAGGCCGGAATGATTACCGATCCGGTTACTCTTCCCATTACGGCCACACTTGCAGACGCAGAAGAACTCATGCATCGATACCACTTCTCTGGAGTTCCCATTACAGATGCAGATGGATTACTACTCGGCATCATTACGAATCGCGATATTCGTTTTTGTGATGCGTCTGACTTTCCGAAACCTGTCACAGGATTTATGACTCCCTCTCCACTTGTCACCGCCACAGTAGGAACGACTCTTGATGAAGCACGGGCCATCCTGCAGAAACACCGAATTGAAAAATTGCCACTTGTCAATGACCAGGGGTACTTGCAAGGTCTGATCACGGTGAAAGACATTATGAAAGCGAAGGAATACCCTCGTGCTACCCGCGACCAAGGAGGACGGCTTCGTGTTGGTGCCGCAGTGGGTGTTGGTCCAGATGTAGAGGAAAGAGTTGCGGCACTCGTAAGTGCAGGAATAGATGTAGTGGTTGTCGATACTGCACATGGTCATACTCAAGGCGTTCTTGATGCAGTACGACGGATCAAAACGGCGTGGCCACTGCTTCCTGTAATTGCAGGCAACGTTGTGACTGAAGAAGGCGTGGATGCTCTTGTTGATGTTGGTGTTGACGCCGTAAAGGTTGGTGTCGGTGCTGGCTCAATTTGTACGACACGGGTGGTTGCCGGAGCCGGAATGCCCCAACTGTCTGCCATCTGGTACACAGCACAACGTGCTGCCGCGAGGGGAGTGACTGTCATCGCAGACGGTGGAATTACATATTCAGGCGATGTGGTGAAGGCACTTGCTGCTGGCGCCAATATTGTGATGCTCGGCAGTTTGTTGGCTGGCACTGATGAGGCTCCTGGAGAACATGAACTCTTTGAGGGCCGCCGGTATAAGACCTATCGCGGCATGGGGTCTATCGGCGCAATGCAGGGCCTTGGCGCAGACAGATATGGCAGCGCACAGGGAAGTGGTTCCTCGCAACAGAAACTGGTACCAGAGGGTGTTGAAGGACGTGTTGCGTATTCCGGCTCACTTGGCGACGTTGTGTACCAACTTATTGGAGGACTCCGCTCTGGTATGGGTTATGTCGGAGCATCAAATATCGAGCAATTGCAAACGAAAGCCCGATTTATGAAAGTGACGACTGCCGGACGCGAGGAAAGCCATCCTCACGATGTCACCATCACTCATGAAGCCCCGAATTATCACACGTAATTCTGTCGTCGTTTTTGGGGACTTGTTTTCCCACTAGTTTGTTGTGCGTGGACCATAAGCGAGCGTCTAAATTTTCTTTTGAACGTCAAGTCGCTACGTTGTCATGTGTCATTGGACTTATGGTTCTGCCTGGTTGTTCCACCAGTGTCGTATCTATTGTCGCTTCGTCATCAACAGTTCTTTCGGCACCCGCGGGTGGTCCCAAAAGCCCATCTTGCGGAATATACGAAGTCACACAGGCCGAAGTTATTGCTGGCCAGAAATTCTCAAAAGGGAAATACCAAATAAATACATTTGGTATTACTTGTGATGAGGTAATGGGCGACAGTGGTCTATTCAGCCAATTCCTCAAACTTGATGACAACGCAGAACTTCCAAAGCCATGGAGCTATTTGGAGGGTGCAGTGGGCGCACCTAAATTCGTCTCAGCACCAGCCGTAGGTTTTCGTGTGCAACGAATTTCCGATTGACGTACCGTCGTAAACTCTGATGCTGTGGCTTTTACATGGCCGAGGACTCACCGCAGGCGTGATTTACCAGCACCACAGCGATTTCAGCGCGGTCTTTCCACTCTGAGCGCACTCCAGTAATCTCTATATAGATGACGCAAGGTGTGTCGGCGAATTTCGCACCATATTTCGCACCATCCCCCGCCTTCGTGAGGCTGGTGCGAAATTCCAAACTCCAATATTGATGGGGATGTGGCTGGGGTTTCAGTAAATGTTTGGAACGCAAAACACCATTTTTTGGAACATGTGTTGAGACATGTTCCTTACACGGAGAGGGCCGGGGATTCGAGTCGCTCACAACCCACTTATGTAGGTGAATCCGAGATCTATGTCCGAACCTTGGATGTGGTTCAAACCTTTAAATAGTTGATATATCTGCCAAACCTTTATATCCAGTATTCAAAACTTCTAATAGTTTAATTCAGATATCTACTTCTTTACTTTTGAAGCAGAATACGGTGCCGACTTTCCATAAAATATTTCAGGTGTAATGCCGAAAACTGATAAGAAACTTCTTCTTCATATTTATTTCCGTCTTAAAAATATTTGAGAAATGGTCTTAGCCAGTATTGGTGAGGCATCATTCCAGCTGATTCCATACACTTTCGCAAACGCCTCTTCGAATGTGAGCCCGTTTGATACCTGCACAATCAACTCCGTTGGTGAATCAATGCCTTTAAGTGCCACGAGGCATTCCATGGTGATGTATCCAATTGTGTAGACATAGCCAAACATCTCTGCGTTGTACTTTCTGGGCATTAAGGCTGCATAAAAGCGTTCTATATCTACTGGTTCAAAGCTTTTAATTTCTTGATTTGGAGAGTCGCTAAGCCACTGACCACGATTCCTCAGGTATTCCTCAATTGTCTTTGCCGACCCAGTATTTCCCGCAATATGTGCATGACCTTCAATAAACCACCGTGGTAAGTAATTGATGTTCTGATCATCTTTTTGTTTACCGATGAATTGCATCGCTTGGGCGATATGCGTGTATTCATGTATCTCAAGACCACCACCCTGATGGTAGATATCTGTTTTCACACCAGGTTCAGTGACTCCATATTGCGAAAATCCAACAGTACTTGAAGCTTTTCCTGCACTTGCACCGTTGCAGCGTTGCAGCGAAGCACAAGATCCTTCGACTTGCCCAGCAAGATGAGACAAGTTTAATTCGCCAAATTTCGCTTTTGCCCAATCTTTGTCTTGAAAGCGATAATAAATTGCGTAAAAACTTTGTGGTTGAGCAAATCCGGCGAAGAGTTTGGTCGCATTTGCAAAGATCTCTTTAACGTTTGCATTAGGGATAGTTGTATTTGGACCAACAAAAATATCTTGTCTGACTGCTACAGCATCAGATTTCTTGATCTTTTCATTTGCTGAACTCCAGGCGGCAATTGCAATGCCTTGTGAGTTTCCGTAGAGCTCGTCGAATATTTTCGGAATGATGATTGGGGCCGTGGTTGGAGTTGGTGTCGGAGTGGCGGTTGGAGTTGGTGTCGGAGTGGCGGTTGGAGTTGGTGTCGGGGCCGTGGTTGGCGTTGGTGTCGGAGTGGCGGTTGGCCTAAGAATGGTGTAGGCGCTGTGTCCAGCGGTGTACTCAACAGAAGGGCTCGCAGTACCAAATCCTTTTTTGTTTTTGGAACGTGCTTTTACTTTAAAGGTCTTGCCATTAGCTATTCCCTTAATCGTGCAAGAGGTTTTCAAGTTCACTATCAAACAGGACTTGCCGTCAGCAGTTATTTTGCTTCCGGTGATCTTGGAGCCACCATTTTCCTTGGGCACACTGATCTTTACGGTAACATTGAAGAATCCATTTTTGGCCCTCGAAGATTTTATGGAAACAATTATTGGCGCTGACGGCTTATTAATGCTCGCCTGCGCTTGAGTCGTTGGAGCAGCGACAAGGCCTGCAACTAATGATGTTGCTAGGACAAAATTTTGTATTTTCCCCATCCAAAAAGCCTACCCACAATGCCTCAAACGTGAGAAGAACGTTGAAATGCTACTTTCTACTCTGAGCGCACTCCAGTAACCTGTAGATAGATGAAGCATGGTGTGGCGGCGAATTTCGCACCACATTTCGCACCATCCCCCGCCTTCGTGAGGCTGGTGCGAAATTCCAAACCTCAGTATTGATGGGGTAGCGGGCGGGGTTTCAGTAAACGTTTGGAACGCGAAACGCTGTTTTTTGGAACGCA
>Ga0209357_1000351_pt1 | contig 17748 bp, 22 predicted proteins | sample LauGreFBDMM110SD_2_FD_187573 | JGI IMG/M metagenome (GOLD analysis project Ga0209357, IMG submission 187573) | Freshwater lake microbial communities from Lake Michigan, USA - Fa13.BD.MM110.SD (SPAdes) (version 3) | ecosystem: Environmental > Aquatic > Freshwater > Lake | place: Lake Michigan... | reverse complement strand
CTGGATTCGAACCAGCGTAGGCGTAAGCCAACAGATTTACAGTCTGCCCCCTTTAGCCACTCGGGCACCCCTCCAGCGAGCCAAAGACTATAGCATATTTCACCCATGAAAATGGATGGTAGCCCCAGAAAAAAACCAATTCCTACAAGTAGTTGCGGTTTTTAGCTCTCTAGACGCCAGTCCATTGGCAGTCCTTTTGACCGTAACCACAGACTGGCCTTGGAAAAATGTCCGCAACCAATGAAAGGATGGGGACCGCGCAAAGCGGATAAGGGTGAGGGGTGGTTGGCCTGCAAAACCAAGCAAGTGGAGGGTTTGTGGCTTGCGGCTTGGGCAATCAACGTGGTCTTGGACTGGGCGTGTGCACCCCACAGCATGAAAACACAGGCTTTGGCAGATTCAGCAATAGCAAAGGTAATTTGGTCAGTGAGCGCCTCCCAACCTTGTTTGGCGTGGCTGGCTGGCAAACCATCCTCCACTGTCAAACAGGTGTTGAGCAACAAAACCCCTTTTGTGGCCCAAGGACTCAGGCTGGCCTCAAAAGGCGGAACATGGCCAATGTCTCGTTGTAATTCTTTGAAAATATTGCGCAGCGAAGGTGGCGCAGCAACTCCTGAGGGCACAGAAAAAGCCAAACCCTCGGCCTGACCCATGCCGTGGTAAGGGTCTTGGCCCAATATCACCACTTTGACATCAGACAAAGGGCTTAAGCACAAAGCCCGAAGAGGCTCAGGGGGGTAAATTTGCGCACCCGCTTGCAAGCGTTGCTTCAAAAAAACCAGCAAAGCTTGACCTTGCTGGCTGAGCCAAAACCTGTTGACCAAGGGCCGCCAAGAAGGGTGCACTGGCCAAGCCAGTGGGTCGGCAGATTGCAAAAAGTTGTGCTCAGTCACCGAACAAAGCGGCCAAAGACTCGCCTGGCTCGGGTGCGCGCATAAAGGCCTCACCGACCAAAAACGCATGTATGCCTGCTGCACGCAAACGAGAAACGTCTTCGCGGGTAGCGATGCCGCTTTCGGTGACCAGCAATTTATCGGCTGGGAAATCGGCCATGAGCGTCAAGGTGGTGTCCAAAGACACCTCAAACGTGCGAAGGTTGCGGTTATTCACGCCAACCAATGAGGTTTTGAGCTTCAAGGCGCGGTCAAGTTCTGCGCGGTCATGCACCTCGACAAGCACGGCCATGTCCAGGCTGCGGGCAGCAGCTTCGAAGTCAGCCATTTGCGCATCATCCAAACAAGCGGCAATCAGCAACACGCAGTCAGCACCCATGGCTCGCGATTCGTAAATTTGATAGATGTCGACCATGAAGTCCTTGCGCAGCACCGGCAAATCGCAAGAGGCGCGGGCTTGCTTAAGGTTATCGTTGCTGCCTTGGAAATACTGCTGATCGGTCAGCACCGACAAACATGCGGCGCTGACTTTGCCGTCGCCCATGGCATAACTTTGTGCGATATCAGCGGGGATGAAGTCTTCGCGCAGCAGGCCTTTAGACGGGCTGGCTTTTTTAACCTCGGCAATGACGGCGGCCTGACCCGCAGCAATTTTGCGACGCAAAGCGCCTTCAAAGTCGCGAGTCAGCACACGGCTTTGCGCATCAGCGCGCACCGCCTCCAAGGACACTGCGCGTTTTCGCAGCGCAACTTCTTCATGCTTGGTTTGGACGATTTTGTTGAGTATGTCGCTCACAGCTTGGCCTTTTTCTTGGGTTTATGCCGCATGGTGGCGCGCGGTGAATTCATTCAATTGTGCCAACTTGGCTTTGGCCAAACCTTGCGCCAGCGCTTGCTGGGCCAAGGCAATGCCAGCGACCATGGTGGGGGCCACGTTGGCAGCGTACAGCGCCACCCCCGCATTCAACGCAACAATGTCGCGCGGTGGACCGGCTTGGTTCTCCAACACCGCCAACACCATGTCACGCGACTCCTCTGGCGTGTCCACCCGCAAAGCGCGGTGGCTGGCCATGGTCAGACCAAAGTCTTCGGGGTGAATTTCATACTCGGAAATTTCGCCGTTTTTCAACTCGCCCACCAAGGTGGCGGCACCCAAGCTGACTTCGTCCATGCCATCGCGCCCATAGACCACCAAGGCATGCTCAGCGCCCAAACGTTGCAAGGCACGAATTTGGATACCGACCAAGTCGGGATGGAACACGCCCATCAAGATATTGGGCGCAGAAGCTGGGTTGGTGAGCGGCCCCAAAATATTGAAAATAGTTCGAACACCCAACTCTTTTCGCACCGGCGCCACGTTTTTCATGGCGGGGTGGTGGTTGGGCGCAAACATAAAGCCAATACCTACCTCGGCAATACTTTGGGCGATGGCGCTGGGTTGGAGGTTGATGTGGACGCCCAGACTTTCCAGCACGTCAGCGCTGCCGCTTTTGCTGCTGACACTGCGCCCACCGTGCTTGCTGACGCGCGCACCAGCAGCAGCGGCAACAAACATGGCGCAAGTGGAGATGTTGAAGGTATTGGCACCGTCTCCTCCTGTGCCCACAATATCCACCAAGTGGGTTCGGTCGACCACCTCCACCTTGGTGGAAAACTCGCGCATCACCTGCGCGGCCGCAGTGATTTCGCCGATGGTTTCCTTCTTTACTCGCAAGCCGGTAAGGATGGCAGCGGTCATGAGGGGTGTGATTTCGCCATTCATGATCATGCGCATCAGGTGCAGCATTTCATCGTGGAAAATTTCACGGTGCTCGATGGTGCGCTGCAAGGCTTCGGTGGGCGTGATGATGGTCATGGCTGCTGCATTTTCAAAAAGTTGTTCAACAAAGCGTGGCCGTGTTCTGTCAGTATGGACTCGGGGTGAAATTGCACACCTTCAACAGCCAAGCTGCGGTGCCGCACGCCCATGATCTCGCCATCATCGGTCCACGCCGTGACTTCCAATTCAGCAGGGCAACTGCCTCGCTCAATGGAGAGCGAGTGGTAGCGGTTGACGGTGAAGTCTTTGGGCAGATCGGCAAACACGCCCTGCTGGGTGGTGTGGATGACGCTGGTCTTGCCGTGCATGAGTTGCTGGGCGCGGATGATGCGCCCACCAAACGCTGCGCCTATGCTTTGGTGCCCCAAGCACACACCCAAAATAGGCAACTTGCCCGCAAAATGCTGGATGGTAGCGACCGAAATACCGGCTTCGGCGGGTGAGCAAGGGCCGGGCGACACCACCAAATGGCTGGGTTTCAAGGCCGCAATGTCTGCCAAGCTGATTTCATCGTTGCGATGTACCAGCACCTCGGCGCCGAGTTCAGCAAAGTACTGCACCAGGTTGTAGGTGAAGCTGTCGTAGTTGTCGATCATGAGAAGTTTCATTCCAAACCTCCTTCGACCAACTCGCTGGCACGTAACAGTGCGCGAGCTTTGTGTTCGGTTTCAAGCCACTCCATCTCGGGGATGGAGTCTGCCACCACGCCCGCCGCCGCTTGCACATACAGGATGTCGTCTTTGACGATGCCGGTTCGAATGGCAATGGCTACATCCATGTCGCCCGCGAAACTGAGGTAGCCGCAAGCACCGCCGTAAATGCCGCGTTTGACAGGTTCGAGTTGGTCGATGAGCTCCATGGCGTGCACCTTGGGTGCGCCAGTGAGGGTGCCTGCAGGGAAGGTGGCTCGCAGCACATCCATGCTGCTCATGCCGTCTTTCAACATGCCCTCGACATTGCTAACGATATGCATCACATGGCTGTAACGCTCCACCGCAAAAGCCTCAGTCACCTTCACCGTACCGGTTTTGGCAATACGCCCTATGTCGTTGCGGGCCAAGTCAATCAACATGACGTGTTCGGCACGTTCTTTGGGGTCATTGATCAACTCTTGCTCGGTAGCCAAGTCTGCTTCTGGGGTGGCGGCCCGCGGTCGGGTGCCCGCCAGTGGGCGAATGGTGACCTTGTTGCCCTCGGGCGTGGTCTCTTGGCGCACCAAAATTTCTGGAGAGGCCCCCACCACATGAAAGTCGCCCATGTTGTAGAAATACATATAGGGGCTGGGGTTCAAAGAGCGCAATGCACGGTAGAGCGACAAGGGGCTTTGGGTGAAGCGCTTTTGTATACGCTGACCCACTTGCACCTGCATGAAGTCACCCGCCTCGATCAAACCCTTGGCACGCTCAACCGCAGCCAAGTAATCAGCTTTGGCGAATTGCCGCTCTGCTGCATATGCCGTTGAAGTCTTGAGTTCAGGCGCTTGCACCGAGCTTTTGAGCATGTCTTTGAGTTGCTGCAAACGCTGTTGCCCATGTTCATAAGCAAGCACTTGGGCGGGGTCAACATAAATCAGCAAGGTCAACTTGCCAGAAAGGTTGTCAATGACGGCTAACTCTTCGGTTTGCAACAGCAAAATGTCTGGACAGCCCAAGGTATCGGGCGGACAGCTGTGCGCCAATTTCTTTTCAATATGTCGCACCGTGTCGTAGCCAAAATAGCCGGCCAAGCCGCCACAAAAGCGCGGCATTCCAGGGCGCAGCGCCACCTTGAAACGCTGCTGGTAGCTGGCTATGAAGTCCAACGGGTTGCCATGGTTGGTTTCCACCACCACGCCATCGGTCACCACCTCGGTGTGCGCGTTCGCGCCAAAACCATTGGCACGCAGCAGGGTACGCGCGGGCAAGCCAATAAAGCTGTAGCGGCCAAACCGCTCGCCACCCACCACCGATTCGAGCAAAAAGCTGTGCTTGCCCCCGTCTTGGTGAAAAGCCAGCTTCAGGTAGAGCGAAAGCGGGGTTTCAAGGTCGGCAAACGCTTCGAGCATCAAGGGAATGCGGTTAAAGCCTTGCTTTGAAATTTGATTGAATTCGGTTTCTGTCATGACGCTAGAGCCTCCACAGCTCAGCCCATAAAGGGCTTTCAAAATTGAAACAGGGGCGCCAAGAAGGGGCCCAAGAGAAGGAGGCAGTAAAGGGTTTAAGCCAACACCAACACTGCCGAGCAGGGCTGGCGACGCCAAGGCCAAGCTCCTCGGTCGTTGCAACCTGTGAGGGTGTTGAGATGGATAAACATGTCAGAAAGTGTATCAAATGCGCCCCAAGGCGCTTAAAGCCGCAGTTCCGTGAAGCTGTCGATAAAGCCGTCGCAGTCCACGCCGCGAATGGGCTCGCCATGGTTGTAGCCATAGGTGACCAGGACCACAGGGCAGGCGGCGGCACGTGCGGCTTGGGCGTCGTTTTGTGAGTCACCCAGCATCAAAGTGTGGGAAGGTGCGGTGCCCAAAGCTTTGCAGGTTTCCAGCAGCGGCATGGGGTCTGGTTTTTTACGTGGGAAAGCGTCGCCACCGTAAACATGGCCAAAAAAGCCATCAAGACCTTTGCGCGCCAGCAAATCTTTGGCGAACGCAGTGGGTTTGTTGGTCAAGCAGGCCATGGGCAGGCCTTGTGCTTGAAAAGCTTGCAAGCCTTGCAACACACCCGCATAGACCTCGGCGTGCTGACCGTTGACACGGCCATAGTGGTGTTGGTAGCGCAAAAAGGCGGGTTCGTACATCGTCTCCACGGTGGTGGTGTCGCACACCAAACCACTGGCTTGCACTTCGGGAAGGGTGAGTTGGTGCTTCAACACCGTGCGCACCAAATGCTCTGAGCCTTTGCCCACCGCGATACTGACCACGCTTTTGTCCACCTTGGGCAGGTCGATGTCGGCCAAGGCCAAATTGAGCGCGGCCTCGAAGTCAGCCATGGTGTCGACCATGGTGCCATCAAGGTCGATCATCAGGGCTTGCAAAGTTGGGATATTCATAGGTATTGACAGTTAGTTGAGTTAGCGCACCCAGCGCACATAAAGCGGAAGCTTTTTGATGAAGTTGGCGATCAAGCCAGATTCGGTGTTGACCACCACCGAGCCATCCGGACTGCCCATGTCGGTCGCTGTCCAAACCCAGCCCATGGGGCCAGAGCCAAACCAATTGCTGTTCAAAGCGGGCTTGCTGCAGCTTTTCTCAATCAAGCCTTCCAGCTCGGCTTGGGTGGGCAAACGCCAAGGCTTTGCACCGGCAACGGTTTTGATGGCAGTAGGCCAGTCTTGCGGCGTCACATTGCCCGAGCAGGCATTGCCGTCCCACTTCAGACCATGCATACAGCGCTGCCAGACCAAACCGGTTTGGATGTCCTTGACTTCCGCACCGTTGCTGCCATCCATCGCTTGGTAGCGGTCATCGGGGCGGGTCAAGGGGGAATCGGCAAAACAAGCCGCTTGGGCAAAGTTGGTGGCCAGCGCCAAAGAAGTGGCAAGCGCCATGCAATTGAATCGAAGAGACATGAGAACTTTCAAAATTAAAATTAAGCTAAAGCCAAGCGCATTTGGTCGATGACGGCTTTGTAGTCGGGTTTGCCAAAAATCGCACTGCCAGCTACAAAAGTGTCTGCGCCAGCATTGGCCACTTGGCGGATGTTGTCGGGCTTGATGCCGCCGTCAACCTCCAAGCGAATATCGCGGCCGCTGGCCTCGATGCGTTTACGGGCATGTTCGACCTTGCGCAGCGCCGAGTCGATAAAGCTTTGGCCACCAAAACCGGGGTTGACGCTCATGATGAGGATGAGGTCAATGTCGTCGATCAGCCAATCGAGCACCTCCAGCGGCTCAGCGGGGTTGAACACCACACCCGCTTGGCAACCCGCGGCCTTGATGGCTTGAACGCTGCGGTGAGCATGAGCGGAGGCGTCTGGGTGAAAGCTGATCAGGTCGGCACCGGCTTGGGCAAACAAAGCCGCCAATGCGTCGACAGGCTGCACCATGAGGTGCACATCGATGGGCACGGCCACACCCGCAGCGGTTTTGGCGTGGGGCTTTAAGGCCTGACAGACCATGGGGCCAAAGGTCAGGTTGGGTACATAGTGGTTGTCCATCACATCGAAGTGAATCCAGTCGGCGCCAGCGGCGATAACGTTTTTCACCTCTTCGCCCAAACGGGCAAAGTCGGCGGACAAGATGGAGGGAGCGATGCGGTAAGTGGTGTTCATGGGCTCAATTATGGTGTCAGAATGCAAGCTCAGCTGATTTTCTGTCAAACCTATTCCTTATGCCAGCCTACCAACTCCGCGTCGAAGTGACACCGCACTACCTGCCCGAGCAATCGGCGCCTGAAAATGGTCTGTTTGCCTTCGCCTATTCCGTGCTGATCCGCAACACCGGCGATATTGGTGCCCAAGTGATTTCCCGAACCTGGCACATCAACGACGCCGAGGGCTTGCATGAAAAAGTCAAAGGCTTGGGCGTGGTGGGCTACCAACCCTTGCTGCAACCCGGCGAGGTGTTTGAGTACACCAGCGGTACGCGGCTTCGCACCCCCACCGGCACCATGCACGGCAGCTATTTTTGCGTGGCCGAGGACGGCGAACGATTTGACGTCGACATCCCCATGTTCGTACTCGATGCTGTAAGCGACAGCGGCAAACGCCAAATGCACTAAGCCTATGGGCGAGTTTGACCTGATTGCCCGTTATTTCACCCGCCCTGGGCGTCATGCGGTGCTTGGTGTGGGAGACGACTGTGCCTTGCTGCAACCTCAAGCAGGTATGCAACTGGCCGTGTCCTCAGACATGTTGGTAGAGGGCAGGCATTTTTTGTCCACCACACCCGCTGCCGGTTTGGGCCACAAGGCACTGGCGGTCAACTTGAGCGACTTGGCGGCCTGTGGCGCCAAGCCTTTGGCATTCACCTTGGCATTGGCTTTGCCCTTCATTGACGAAAACTGGTTAGCTGGGTTTTCCAAAGGTTTATGGGATTTGGCAGATGCGCATGGCTGCGAATTGATTGGCGGCGACACCACCCAAGGACCGTTGAATATTTGCATCACCGTGTTAGGCGAAGTCCCGCCTGGCGACGCCTTGCTGCGCCAGCACGCCCAAGTGGGCGACGATATTTACATCAGCGGCACGGTGGGCGATGCTCGCTTGGCGCTGGAATTTTTTAAAGGCACTGTGTCTTTAGAGGCGACGTATTTTGAAGCGGCGCGGCTACGCATGGACAGACCCACACCCCGTGTCGAACTCGGCCTTGCCTTGCGCGGCGTTGCCAATGCGGCTACAGATATAAGTGACGGTTTATTGGGCGACCTAGGCCACATCTTGCAGCGCTCTCAAGTGGGCGCGGTGATAGAAACCGCTTGGGTGCAAGACAGCGCCGCCATCAGTGACGCGATGCAGTCGGTGGCGTTCAACAAGCGCTTAGATTTCGCCTTGGCCGGTGGCGACGACTACGAACTGCTGTTCACTGCACCACCCGATCAAGCCGACGAGGTCTTGGATGCGGGCGAGCAATGTGGCGTCAGCATCACCTGTATTGGTCGCATCACCCCCGTGACTGGGGTGCAAGTGCTGGACCTGCAAGGCCTTCCCATGTCGCGCCGCTTTGCCAGCTTTGACCATTTCGCCCATTAAGATGGCTTTCATGTCTTACGCTGCCAGTTCCAAAGCCGCTCGTTTCATGCTTTCGCACCCTGCGCATTGGGTTGCCATGGGTTTTGGCTCGGGTTTAAGCCCGTGGGCGCCGGGCACGGTGGGCACTTTATGGGCATGGGCGTCTTTTCTATTGATGTCTTATTGGTTGGATACAACCCAGTTAGCTTGGGTATTGACGGCCGCCTTGCCTTTGGGTTGGTGGGTCAGCACCATCACCGCAGAGCATATGCAAGTCAATGACCCCAGTTCCATTGTGTGGGATGAAATTGCCGCATTTTGGTGGGTACTGTTCATCTGGATGCCCGCCGGTTTCGGCGGGCAATTCGCCGCTTTTATTTTGTTTCGCTTGTTTGACGCCATCAAGCCTGGCCCCGTAGGATGGGCCGATCAAGCGTTTCATGGGCAAGGTTGGCGCGGCGGCTTTGGCATCATGTTTGACGATGTGGTGGCCGCGTTTTGTACGCTTTTGACTTTGGCTTTGTGGCAGGCCACTCAATGAACCTACACCCCGACCTCGCATCCTTGGCCGCGAGTTTGCTGCGCCGCGGCTGGATGCTGAGCACAGCAGAGAGTTGCACCGGCGGCATGATCGCTGCAGCTTGCACCGACCTTGCCGGTTCCAGTCAATGGTTTGAGCGTGGCTTTGTCAGCTACAGCAACGAAGCCAAGCAAGAGATGTTGGGTGTTCCCCATGCGCTGATCGAGCAGCACGGTGCGGTCAGTGAGGCAGTGGCGCAAGCCATGGTGTTGGGTGCATTGAAAAAATCTCAAGCCCAAGTGGCGCTGGCCGTCACTGGTATTGCCGGACCCACAGGTGGCAGCCAAGCCAAGCCCGTGGGCACGGTGTGTTTCGCGTGGGGCTTGCCCACCGACGGTGGCCCCACCATCGGCGCTGAAACCGCTTGGGTGAAAGTGCAGACTTGCCAGTTTGAGGGCGACCGCGCCGGTGTTCGCCAAGCCTCGCTGGCCCATGCGCTGGGGCAGTTGCTGGAACTGCTGCAGCAGCGCAAAACTTAAGCTCAATCGTCGATCAACACCCGCTTGATTTTTGAGGCCGCACCGCTTTTGATGCTGACCTTGGACTTGGCGCATCCAAAGTGTTTGGCCACCAAGCCTATCAATTCTTCGTTGGCTTTGCCATCGACGGGCAGCGATTTGATGTGTGCCAGCCAGCTGCCGTCAGCTTCTTGGGTAAGCGAACTCACCCTTGACTGAGGTTTAACTTTGATTTGCACCACGAGGCCCATGCCCGAGAGCTTAAGGCCTTAACTTTGAGACACGGCAATGGCCAAGGTGTCCATGGCTTGCGCCAAATCGAAGTCCAAATGGGTGAGTCCACCAGCATCATGTGTAGTTAAGCGCACATTGACGCGGTTGTACACATTGGTCCACTCGGGGTGATGGTTCATGCGCTCTGCCACATCGGCCACCGAATTCATGAATGACATGGCGCTGCCAAAATCTTTGAACACCCACTGAGCGTACAAACTGTCCTCTTCCATACGCCAGTTGGTGCGGGACTGCGTTTGCAAAGCGTTGAATGCGGTTTGCCTACAAAAAGGTGGATTCATACCCTTCATTATTATTTAAGCAGCTTACAAGGCCCATTTTTGTCGCACAGCCACGCCCAATCTGGCCAAGCGGTTGGTCAACCTCAGCACCTGCTTGTCTTTGCTCAGCAACAAGGCTTGGTGGGCGACGGCCAAATCGATGAATTGTTGGTCGTCCTCGTCTTTGCATATATAGGGCGCTTTGGGCGCAATGGCTTGGATTTTCGCCAAGCGGTCAAAGTGAGCCAACACCGCTTCAGCGCTCAGCTCGGCAATTTCGCGGCGCTTGGCGATATGCGGATAGTCCAGTACACGCAGCAATTCTTCGCGCATGGGCGACGTGGCCAGCCATTGCAGCGCTCCCTTTTCTAAAGCATTTAAAAGAGAGGGCGATGCGGGGTCTTGGTAAACCCAGATGTCCAGCACGATATTGGTGTCAATCACCACAGGCGAAGACGCTAAACCCTCGGTCATCCAACGGCTGGCGGTTGGTCGGCACCTGCCGCTGGTTTGCGTGCCGAGCCGGCCATCAAATCGAAGCGAAACATACGGCACTCGATAGGGCCATTCCACATCGGTACACGACGTGATTCTTTCAGCCGCATTCGCCCAGGTAACTTCAGGTCAGGGGTCAGCACCCAAGCGCGCCAGCCCGCATAGTTTTTCTTCCAATGGCTGGCAAGTTGACTGAAAAACTCACCACCGTCTTCCACCTGCCCCACCTCGCGGCCACCTCGTGCCAAGCTGGCCGCACCCGCCACTCCACCGGCTTCAATGCGTTCGCCATAAGGCGGATTGACCAGCATCAGCGCAGGCGCCTCGCATGGCGGCATACGCTGCAAGGCGTCTCCTCCGCGCAAGTTCAAGGCTTTGGCCACACCTGCGCGCTCGGCGTTGCGTTGTGCAAAGTCGACCATGCGAAATGCCAAGTCGCTGCCATACACCGCAGCTCGCGGCTCACATTGTTGAGCGCGGGCGTCGTCTTGCAACTGTCGCCACACGTGGGCATCGAACATACGCAATTTTTCAAACCCAAACCGCCGCTGCAAACCCGCGGCCATGCGGCAAGCGATTTGCGCGGCTTCGATGACGATGGTGCCGCTGCCACAACACGGGTCGTACAACGGCAGGCCTTGCTCAACCCCCGCCACCGAGGGCACAGCGGGTGGAGTCTCACCAGGTGCTGTGAGGATGGGCATGCTCCAGCCACTGGCGGCCAACATGGCCGCGGCCAAGGTTTCCTTTAAAGGGGCGTCACCCTTGTCTTCGCGCCAGCCGCGTTTGAACAAGGGCTCGCCCGTGGTGTCCAAGTACAGGGTGAGCATTTTGTCGGTCAGGTGGACATGCACCCGCACATCGGGACGCTGGGTATCCACATCAGGACGAACACCACTTTTGTCGCGAAAGCGGTCAGCCACCGCGTCTTTGACCCTCAAGGTGGCGAAGTTCAAACTTTTCAAAGGGCTGTGCTGCGCGGTGATTTCCACGCGAAAACTTTGCTTGGGCGTGAACCACATTTCCCAAGCCACGCTACTGGCTGCGTTGTAAATGTCGTCCTCGCTGGCATAGGGTTGATGAGCCAATTGAATCAGCACCCGCATTCCTAAGCGGCTGTGTAAATTCAGTTGCATGGCGACCCGCCAAGAGGCTTGCAGCTGCACACCGCCGCGCAGGGTTTGAATGTCACTTGCCGGCAGACCGGTGATTTGCGCCGCCTCGTAAGCCAAAAAACTTTCCACCCCTGCGGCGCAGGGGACAAACAATTGCAAGGCGTTCACAGGGCTTTACGTAGGTTGGTGGGCGCTATGCGCAGGGCTTCACGGTACTTGGCCACGGTGCGTCTGGCGCAGTCGATACCTTGTTCTTTCAGCATGTCCGAAAGCTGGTTATCCGACAAAGGTTTTTTCGGGTTTTCGCTGGCAATCAACTGCTTGATGAGCGCTCGCACCGCGGTGCTGGACGCATTGTTGCCGCTGTCGGTACCAAGACCTGAGCCGAAAAAATATTTCAGCTCAAAGGTACCGTAGGGCGTGTGCATGTACTTGGCGGTGGTCACGCGACTGATGGTGGACTCGTGCAACCCTAGCTCTTCGGCGATCTCGCGCAACACCATCGGCTTCATGGCCAACTCGCCATGAATAAAGAAGTTTTTTTGGCGTTGCGTGATGGCGTTGCTCACACGCAAGATAGTGTCAAAGCGCTGTTGAATGTTTTTAATCATCCAACGCGCTTCTTGTAAACGCTGCTGCAGCCCTGCGTGGCCATCGCCCTTGCCGCCTTTCAAGGCATTAGCATAAATGTCATTCACCTTCAGGCGGGGCATCACCTCGGGGTTGAGCGTGGCACGAAACTGCGGCAAACCCTGTTTGTCCTTGCCGTGCGGCAATATCAGCACATCAGGGATGATGACGTTGCGTTCGACATCGATGAAGCGCCTGCCCGGCTTGGGCTCCAAGCGTGCAATCAGCGCCATGGCCAACTTCACCTGTACTTCCGTGTCATTCACGGCCAAGGCCAAACGCTTGAAATCGCGCTTGGCCAGCAACTCCAGGGGTTGTTTGCAAATTGCCAGCGCACAAGCACGTACCTCGGCACGCTCTGGGGTATCGGCACGGATGACTTGCAATTGCAAACGCAAACATTCGCCTAAATCTCGTGCGCCCACGCCGGTGGGCTCCAAGCTTTGCAACAGACTCAGCGCCACCTGAAAGCGGTGCACCAGTTCTTCGCATTGCTCCAAGTCGTCGCCCGCCAAACTTTCCGCCAAAGTTTGGAAGCTGTCCTCCAAATAGCCATCGTCGTTCAGGGACTCGATGAGAAAACGCAAGGCAGCACGGTCGGTGTCGTCAAGCCGCAGCGACAAAGCTTGTCGATGCAAGAACGCTGTGAGCGATTCTTGGTTTCGCGCCAGCTCGGTGGCTTGCGCTTTTTCATCATTGTCATTGCTGCTGTTGTTGCGCGCAGGTGCATCCCCGCCCCATTCGCTGTCGTCAGGTGAAAACTCCACACTGCCATCGCCGTCCCAGCTTTCAGCCACGCCCTCAGCATCCACAGGCGCAGTGGTCTCGCTGGCGGTCTCGACCCGTACCTCGCTGACACGGTCCATAGGGCCGTCCCAGCTTTCGGGCTCGGCCTCGGAGCTGGCCGCTTGGCTGTTTTCTTGCTCTAGACCAAAGTCTTCACGCGGGGCCAAGTCTTCCATTTCTTTTTCAAGAAACGGATTGTCGTCAAGCATTTGGTCGATCTCTTCACTCAGCTCCAAGGTGGAGAGTTGCAACAAGCGGATGGATTGCTGAAGCTGTGGCGTGAGCGATAAGTGCTGCGAGACGCGAAGTGACAGGCCTTGCTTCATAAGCTGTGCCTTGGCCTCACATGCGGAAGTTTTCGCCCAGGTACACCCGCCGTACCTCTGGGTTGTTGACGATTTCTTCTGGCGAACCCTCCGCCAGCACACGGCCTTCGCTGATGATGCTGGCGTGGTCACAAATACCCAAGGTTTCGCGCACATTGTGGTCGGTGATGAGCACCCCAATGCCCTTGGCTTTCAAAAACCCAATGATGCGCTGGATCTCCATCACCGCAATCGGGTCAATACCCGCGAAAGGTTCGTCCAACAAAATAAAGCGCGGCTGGGTCGCCAATGCGCGGGCAATTTCCACGCGGCGACGCTCGCCACCCGACAAAGAAGGTGCTGGCGAATCACGCAAATGCTCGATGCGCAACTCTTGCAACAAGCTGTTTAAGCGGTTTTCAATGGTGGTTTTGTCCAAGGGCTTGCCAAGGTTATCGACTTGCAGCTCCAGCACCGCACGCACGTTGTCGGCCACATTGAGCTTGCGAAAAATCGAGGCTTCTTGCGGTAGATAACTCAAACCCATGCGGGCACGACGGTGAATCGGTAAATCCTCAACCGACTCCCCATCGATGGAGATGGTTCCCGCATCAGCTCGCAACAAGCCCACAATCATGTAAAAAGAGGTGGTTTTGCCAGCGCCATTGGGGCCTAGCAAACCAACCACTTCACCCTTGGCCACCGAAATAGACACATCGTGCACCACGGTGCGGCTGATATAAGACTTTTGCAGATGCTGCGCCACCAACCGGCTGATGGGGGCAGGCGTGGAATTCACTTGCCTGCCTCGTCTTTTTTGCGCGGAGTGAGTACCGCGCGTACCCGCCCAGAAGATTCCGCGCCGGATTTGCTGCCCGCATTCTTGCCGTCCACCGTGAATTGGTCGGTCAAGTTTTCATAAATGATGCGCTGTCCGGTGATGTCGTCGTTCAACACAGTGCCACGGTAGCGGCGAATTTGTGCACGGTTGATGAGGGTGACGCGGTCAGCGCGGCTGTCGTACTCGATGCGCTCGCCCTCGCCTTCCATCCATTCGTCCAGGCCTTCACGCTTTTGGCGGTAGAACGCTTTTTTTCCAGGCTCGGCGATCAACAATCCGTACTGGTAACCCTCGGGGTCTTGCAGCACTTCCAGGCGAGCACCGCGCAAAATCAAGGATCCTTTGGTAGCGACAACTTTCCCAGTGAAGATGCTGAGTTGCTTGAGTTCATCGTGGTCTAGGTTATCCGCCTCGATGTTCATGGGCTTGCCACGGTCGGCTTTTTCCGCCCATGCAACCATGGGCGCCTGCAAAGCGCTAGCAAGACAACATAAAAAAAGAAGTTTATTCAAGGCACGAAAATTGCTGATGGTTTGATGGGATGCATTGTAGGGGCAGAATTGCCCCGTTCAGCGCCCTTTACGAACCTCGCCGAGCAAGAAATCCACCACTTGCAAAGCCCGGTCCATGGTGCCCGCCAAGGAGCCATCGACATAAAACCGCCCCGCCACCCCAAGTGCGGGTACACCTTCAACCTTGAACTGCTCTTGCAACTGCGCGGCGCGACGAGCTTTGCCGATCACGGTAAAGGAGTTGTACAAATCGGTGAACTGTTTTTTAGCAATGCCGTTTTTCTCAGCCCAAACCAGCAAAGGCTCCAAGGTGGTGAGGGTTTGGCGTTCGGTATGAATAGCCGCAAACATCTTGGTTTGCAACTCTTCAACTTTACCCAAGGCTTCAAGCACGTAGTAGGCACGTTGCTGTGGTTCAAATTCGGCGCGAAAGCGCACCGGTACCCGCTTGAGCTCCACATCTTTTTGAAGTTTTTTGTTCCAAGCACTGAGCGTAGGCTCGAAGGCATTGCAATGCGGGCAGTTGTACCAAAAGAACTCCAGCACCTCGATACGGCCTTTGGCCGATTCGGTGGGCACGGCTTGGCTGAGTTTGAAGTAATCGGTGCCTTCCTTAAAGCCAGTTTGTGCCACGGCTGGGGCAAAAGGCATGGAAGAAAGTGCGCCCAAGGTGAGGGCAGAAAAAGTGCGGCGTTGCATGGTGGGCCTCTTGAGAAAAAAGATCAGCGTTGAACCCGCATCAGGGCGGATTCAAATTTGGTGGCTTTGAGTTTGGTTTGGGCGTCTTCGGCCTCGGTTTTGGTTTCGAACGGCCCTAACCGCACTCGGTAGACGATTTTGCCGTTTTGTTCACGCTCGGATATTTTGGGGTCAAAGCCCCCCAAGGCCAACTTGGCTCGCTGTGTTTGCGCTTCCTCGCTGCCGTTGAAGGCACCGACCTGAACAAAATAATAAAAAGCATCGACGGCTTGGGTTTTGCTTAGCGCCAAATCACCCAAGGGGTCCGCAGAACTGGACTCTGCAGGCTGGGACGGCGTGGGCGGTGCGGCAGGGGTGAGCGGCGCTTTGTCCGATGCAGGCGCATTGGCTGCCGGTGGTTTGCCATACAGCGGAGCGTTAGGGTCCCAGTCTTTGTTCTTTTTTTGCTCTGCCGCGTCTTGTTCGGCGTTGCGGCTCAAGCCTTTGTTCAAAAAGGGAATGGGCACCTTGGTGACGTAAATCGCCACCACCAAGGCCACAGCCAAACCCACCACCAAGCCCAAAATAAAACCCAGGACGGTGTTGCCGCGTTGTCGAGAAAAAGAATACATACCTGACCTTTACATCCGGGTGGGCGCCGATACGCCCATTACAGCCAAACCATTGTGCAAAACCTGCGCCACTGCCGCCACCAAGGCGACCCGCGCTTGGCGCACCAAGGGTTCATCGACCAAGATGCGCTCGGCATCGTAATAGCTGTGGTAAGCCGAGGCCAACTCGCGCAAGTAAAAACTGACATCGTGCGGGGCAAAATCGGTACAGGCTTGTTGCAACATATCCGGATAACGTGCCAGCACCCGCAAAAGTGACAGTGCGGCGGCTGAGTCCAAGGCCGTCAAATCGACGTCGGTCAAATGCGCGGGTGTCAAACCGCTGGATTCACCCCACGTGGCCAACACCGAGCAAATCCGCGCATGGGCGTATTGCACATAAAACACAGGGTTGTCGTTGTTTTGTGCCAGTGCCAAATCCACATCGAACACATACTCGGTGTCTGGTTTGCGGCTGAGCAAAAAGAAACGAACTGCGTCCTTGCTGGTCCACTCGATCAGGTCGCGAAGTGTCACATAACTGCCCGCCCGCTTTGAAATTTTCACCTCTTCACCGCCACGCATAACGCGCACCATGGTGTGCAGCACGTAGTCGGGGTAGCCTTGGGGAATGGCCAAACCCTTTTGCTGCGAGGCGGCTTGCAAACCTGCGCGGACACGGGCGATGGTGCCGTGGTGGTCGGTGCCTTGGATATTGATGACCTTGGTAAAACCGCGCTCCCATTTGGCCAAGTGGTAGGCAACATCGGGGACAAAATAGGTGTAACTGCCGTCCGATTTACGCATCACGCGGTCTTTGTCATCGCCAAAATCGGTGGAGCGCAACCACAGCGCACCGTCTTGTTCGTAGGTGTGGCCCGAGGCGTTCAAAGATGCCACGGCTTGATCGACACGCCCATCGGTGTACAGACTGGACTCCAAATAATAATGGTCAAAAGTCACTTGGAAGGCTCGCAAGTCCAAGTCTTGTTCGCGGCGCAAATAGGCCACGGCGAAGTCGCGGATATTGTCTAAATCGTCCACATTGCCATTGGCGGTGAAGCTGCGGTCGTCGGCCGACACGGTTTTTTGCGCCAAAAAATCCCGCGCGATGTCGGCAATGTAGTCGCCGTTGTAGGCGTTTTCGGGCCAAGCGTCGTCGCCTGGCGACAGCCCTTGAGCGCGGCATTGGGTGGACACGGCCAAGGTGTGAATTTGCACACCGGCATCGTTGTAATAGAACTCACGGTGCACCGACCAACCTTGAGTGTCGAACAAGTTGCAAATCGCGTCGCCCAAGGCGGCTTGCCTGCCATGACCCACATGCAAAGGGCCGGTGGGGTTGGCTGAAACAAACTCCACCAACAAACGTTTGCCATGCGCAGCTTGCCTACCAAAGGCAGCCGCTTGGCGCAAGACTTCACGAACCACTTGCTGCTGTGCCTCAGGCGTTAATCGGATATTGATGAAACCTGGTCCTGCAATTTCGATGGCTTGAACCCAGCGCTTGGCAGCATCTGAGTCCAGCAAAGACAGGCGCAATGCCTCGGCCACTTCACGGGGGTTGCGCTTCAAGGGCTTGGCCAATTGCATGGCGGCGGTGACTGCCCAGTCGCCATGGGCGGCAACTTTGGGGTGCTCCAGCACCGCCTTGGTTGACGCACCAAGCATGAGGGCTTCCAAAGACTGGGCCAAAGCCACTTGCAGATCATTTTGAACCAAAAGCATTGGCCCATTCTACGAGGCGGGGCTGGCGCAAAACTTGTCTGCGCCCTTTCTCTACAATGGCCACAAAGCCTTTGATGGCTTTTTGTTTCTTTATTGGCCTT
>Ga0209357_1000346_pt1 | contig 17885 bp, 18 predicted proteins | sample LauGreFBDMM110SD_2_FD_187573 | JGI IMG/M metagenome (GOLD analysis project Ga0209357, IMG submission 187573) | Freshwater lake microbial communities from Lake Michigan, USA - Fa13.BD.MM110.SD (SPAdes) (version 3) | ecosystem: Environmental > Aquatic > Freshwater > Lake | place: Lake Michigan... | reverse complement strand
GGAGAACATAAAGGTCAAACCGATAATTATATGAACCGCCACAATTGCAAGTACTAACGCGCCAAGTTGATCTGCGCCATCTGCTTTCTGCACATAAAGCATTGTGGTAACGATTGCACCTGGGCCAGCAAGTAGTGGTGTGCCAAGAGGAACAAGGGCAATATTTTGTGAGGTAGCAGAGTCCTTATCTGTTATTGAACCAGTTAATAAGCCCAGTCCAGTAATTAATAGGAGAATTCCACCAGCACCTTGCAGGGCAGCAAGTGAGATATTTAAGTAATTAAGTAGTGCGTTACCAAAGAAAGCAAATGAAACAATTACAAAGAGGGAAACAGCTGCGGCTTGCCAAGCTAATCGTCGTTGCTCTTTTACCGATTTACCTGAGGCAAGTCCTAGAAATATCGGCGCAGCACCAGGTGGATCTAGAATTACAAATAATGTAACAAATGCTTGAGCGCCAAATGTTAGTGCAGAGATTGTTAGCGCATCATTCATGAAACCATCTTAACTGATTAAAGTAACTTCAGAGGTAATTAGATGCTAACTAGACAAAAAGGATGCCCGGCAGGATCAAAGTAAACTCGAAAATTTGTTTCTGGGTTTGAACTTGTTTGAATTGGGGATTTAACTGCGCCAATTTCAAGTAACTTTGCCTCAGCAGCATTTAAATCTTTAACATCAAAATCAAGGTGTGCTTGTTGTGGAGTTGGACCCTCTGGCCAGGTAGGTGGTGTGTACTTTTCAACTCGTTGAAATGCAATTCTTGTTACACCATTATCTACCAACTCAACCCATAGAGGCTTTCCATCCTTGGCGGTATAGGCAACTACAACTTTAAAATCTGTGATCTGGGCATAAAAGTTTGCCAGGGCAAGTGGATCTGGGCAATCAAGTGCGGTAAGTGAGTACTTAGCAATCGCCATAGGCCATGGTAGTCAGCAAAATCTGGCTAAATACCGTTTATAAAGAAAAAGTTTTGGTTTTTGTATTGCTATGGGTAAAGATCTGCCTCTAGCATTTGCGATCTACCCACTGGAGGAAAAATGGCGCTAAGTAAAGATGCAAAGAGCTTTACCAAGATAACACTTGATGAAAGTGAGATGCCAACTCAGTGGTACAACATAATTCCCGATCTACCATCACCGCCACCACCACCACTTCATCCAGGCACTCATCAACCAGTTGGGCCAGCTGATCTAGCACCACTTTTCCCAATGGATTTAATTTTGCAGGAGGTTTCAACTGAGTCATACATTGATATTCCAGGTGAGGTATTAGATGTTTATCGCACATGGCGACCATCTCCACTATTTAGAGCGCGCAGATTAGAAAAATTACTAGATACTCCAGCACATATTTATTACAAGTATGAAGGTGTCTCACCATCTGGTTCGCATAAAACAAATACATCTGTGCCACAGGCTTACTACAATAAAAAAGCTGGTATTAAAAAGTTAACAACTGAAACTGGCGCAGGCCAGTGGGGAACCGCCCTGGCATTTGCTTGCTCACTCTTTGATTTGGAGTGTGAGGTTTGGCAGGTAGGCGGCTCATATGATCTAAAACCATACCGCCGGTTAATGATGGAGGTTTTTGGCGCAGTTGTGCATCGATCACCATCACAATTAACCGAGGCTGGTCGTAAATTAGCGATGGATCCTAAAAATAAATCAGGATCTTTAGGTATTGCAATATCTGAGGCGGTTGAGGCAGCTGTGGCTGATCCAACTATTGCCTACGCACTTGGTTCAGTTTTAAACCATGTATTAATGCATCAAACAATTATTGGTGAAGAGGCTCTTAAGCAAATGGCAAAGGTTGGTGAGACACCTGATCTATTAGTTGGTTGCACCGGTGGTGGCTCTAACTTTGCCGGTCTTTCCTTCCCATTTATGAGAGAGAAGATGAAAGGCAAAATGAATCCAGAGATTCGCGCGGTTGAACCAGCCTCATGTCCATCTCTTACTCGCGGAACTTATGCATATGATTTTGGTGATACTGCCGGTATGACACCGCTAATGAAGATGCACACTCTTGGTCATGATTTCATTCCAGATCCAATTCACGCCGGTGGTCTTCGCTATCACGGTATGGCCCCATTGGTATCTCACATCTATGAACTTGGCATGATGACTGCAACAACTGTTGGGCAGAAAGAGTGTTTTGCAGCAGCTGTTCAATTTGCTAGAACTGAAGGAATCGTGCCAGCGCCAGAGCCAACTCATGCGATTGCTGTTGCAATTCAAGAAGCTCTTAAGGCTAAGGAAACTGGTGAGGAGAAGGTAATCCTTACCGCACTCTGCGGTCATGGACACTTTGATTTGGCAGCTTATGATCAATTCTTAAATGGAGAAATGGTTGATTCAGTATTAACAGATAAGGATTTTGAAGCAGCACTTGCCGCTCTACCTGTTATGTAAGTACTGGTGGGTTTATTAAATGCTTACTAGTAGGTTTTGACCATGATTGATCGCGCCCGCCTGGTTCAACTAAGAGCTATTGAGGATGAAAGATTTCTTAAGATCCATCCAAAAAGTGGTGAGTTATTTAACCAGGCAAAGAAAAATATGCCAGATGGTGTACCAATGTCTTGGATGTCAAAGTGGCCAGGTGCTTATCCGGTTTTTGTAGGCGAAGCCAAGGGTGCAAGTTTTATAGATGTTGATGGCAATACCTATGTAGATTTTTGCTTGGGTGATACCGGTTCTATGACCGGGCATTCACCTACGGCAACAGTTGCTGCAATCAAAGAACAGGTTGGCCGGGGATTATCAGCAATGCTGCCAACTCAAGATGCCTCTATTGTCGCTGGCGAATTAGCAGAGCGATTTAATCTGCCGCTCTGGCAATTTACCGTCTCTGCAACAGATGCTAATCGGCATGTAATTAGATATGCCAGATTAATTACTGGTAAATCAAAAATTATCATAATTGATCGCTGCTACCACGGAAGCGTAGATGAAAGCTTTGCTACCTTAGATAAAAAGGGAAATACAGTATCTCGGGAGGGAAATATTGGAGCTCCTGTTGATTTAAATCTAACAACTAGAGTTGTGGCATTTAATGATTTGAGTGCAATGGAAAAAGCATTAGCAAATGATGATGTAGCAGCAATTTTGATGGAGCCAGCAATGACAAATGTTGGCATTGTGCTACCTGAGAGTGGATATTTATTAGCTGTGCAGGGGTTAGCTAAAAAGTTTGGAGCATTACTGATAATTGATGAGACTCACACAATTTCAGTTGGCCCAGGTGGAATGACAGCAGATCTTGGCCTTACCCCTGATTTTCTAACAATTGGTAAGGCAATTGGTGGGGGCTTTCCAACCGGGGCATTTGGTATGCAGCAACATATTGCTGATTCAATAAAAAGATTAGTTGAGTTAGAGGTGATTGATACTGGTGGTATTGGTGGCACACTCGCAGCTAATGCTCTTTCACTTGCTGCGATGAGAGCAACTTTAACTAAGGTTTTAACAAAAGAGAATTTTGATCGAATGATTAAGTTAGGAGATCGCTGGGCAGATGGGGTTGAGAAAGTTATTGCAAAGTTTGATCTGCCTTGGACAGTTAATCGGTTAGGGGCTAGAGCGGAGTATATGTTTAGCACTATTACTCCAAAAAATGGTAGGCAAGCAGCTGATGCTGGTGATTTTGAACTAGAGCAATATATTCATCTGCGAATGCTCAACGATGGGTTTTTAATTACTCCATTTCATAATATGGCTTTGATCTCACCAGATACCAGCGAGAATGATATTGATTCACACACAATAGCTTTTGAAAAGATGTGTAGTGAATTGATTTTGGTTTAGTTACTCTCTATTTATCTTCATTTTTGCTTTTATTTTGGAGATTTATTCATTCTTATTTGAGAGTAAACCCATCATTTATTCACGCTCATCCACTGATTACTGAGAATTTAAAATATTAAAATCATCATTTGCATAGCAATTCTCACTCGTTTTTGATAACAATCCATTAAAATTCAAGTGTGAATCAAATATCCCAGCTGCTGCGCAGGCTTACCCCTTGGCTATCTGAGAGGCTAAATCACAAAGGAACGAGAAAGAAAATCCTGCTGCTTGAGGTATCGGTTTGTATTTCTGCTTTAATTTTTATTGTAGGTGTAAGGGCGACAAACTCTCAACCAGTTATGGTTAAAGATATTTTTCCTGGAAATCTTGCTAGTCAACCATATTTAACAGCGGTTGGCTCCACCTTATATTTTCAAGCAAGTAATGGCACTAGCGGCTATGAGTTGTGGAAGAGTGATGGCAGTGCTGACGGGACTGTAATGGTTAAAGATATTAATTTAGGATCTGCCTCCTCATCACCGGCTTATTTAACAGCGGTTGGCTCTACCTTATATTTTCAAGCAAGTAATGGCACTAACGGCTATGAGTTGTGGAAGAGTGATGGAAGTGCTGACGGGACTGTAATGGTTAAAGATATTAATGCTGGTGCTGCTGATTCATCTCCATCTTATTTGGCTGTGATTGGTTCTACTTTATACTTTCAAGCTGGCGATGCCGCTACCGGATTTGAATTATGGAGGAGTGATGGCAGTGCTGAAAGCACCGTTATGGTTAAAGATATTAATTTAGGTGCAACCTCATCAACTCCTTCCTATCTAGCAGCAGCTGGCTCCACCTTATATTTCCAAGCAAATGATGGCTTAGTAGGTAGTGAGTTATGGAAGAGTGATGGCAGTGCAAGTGGAACTGTGGTGGTTAAAGATATTAATTTAGGTGCTAGTTCCTCATCTCCATCTTATTTAGCCGCAATTGGCTCTTCCATATATTTCCAAGCAGGTGATGGCTTAGTAGGTAGTGAGTTATGGAAGAGTGATGGCAGCGCTGAAAGCACTGTTATGGTTAAAGATATTAATTTAGGTGCGGGCTCATCATCTCCTTCATATTTGGCTGCAGTTGGTAGTACTTTGTACTTTCAAGCAGGTGATGGCTTAGTAGGTAGTGAGTTATGGAAGAGTGATGGCAGTGCAAGTGCAACTGTGATGGTTAAGGATATTAACTCTGGTGCGGGCTCATCATCTCCTGCCTATTTAACTGCAGTTGGTAGTACTTTATATTTTCAAGCAGGGGATGCTTCCAAAGGATTTGAGCTATGGAAGAGTGATGGCAGTGCTGAGACAACTGCCATGGTTAAGCAGGTTGGTTTAGGTAGTAATAAACCAATTAATAATGGCTCTGCACCCTTAGCAAATATGGCTGCGATCGGTCTTACTCTTTATTTCCAGGATTATTATGAGTTACAAGTTCCTTCCACAACCGCAGGTCAATATATAAGCCACTCAGGTTGGTACTTATCGGCGTATTCAACGGCGGCACTTCTTACCCAAGTCGGTGACTGGAAAGCGGCCGGCTTTACTGCTGAGCAATCTGTTGAAATGGCAAACATGAGTGCAGCAGGTGATGAGTTTGATTTATTAACAGCGTTGATTGAATCATCAATGGAAGAAGAAGAAGTGGTTGTGAAAAAGAAGGTTACAGTTAAAGCTAAGGTAACAAAATCACCAGCGCCAGTTGTCTCTGAAACACCAGCGCCAGTTGTCTCTGAAACACCAGCGCCAGTTGAGAGTCCGGCTGCAGCTGCAGAGCCAGAGGGTAGCTCTGGGATTAATCCAATATTGATAGTTTTAGTAGTGGTATTAATGTCTGGGTTAGGGCTTGCATACTTTTTTGCAAGAAGGCAGGAGATGCAAGGAAATATTTTTAGATAGCGATCAATCGCTATAACCTTATCTTTTATGTGAAGGTAATTACTTATCTCTTTTTAGCTTTAAATAGTAATTCATCTAGACCAATACGATGAGCGCCAAAAGAGTTCACAGGGCTATTACTTGGATATCCGATAGCAATTCCGCAAAGTAATCTGTAATCCTTAGAGATTTCAAACTCCTCCCTAACTGCATCATCCCAAAAACTAACTGCCCCTTGCGCACAAGTTCCTAATCCATGTGCATGGGCTGAGAGCATTAGATTCTCCATCATAAGACCTGCATCAGAGGCGGCATATATATGAAGGCTTTTGTGAATATAGATAAATAATTCAACAGGTGCACCAAAAAATGAGTAGTTTTTGCCCCACTGTTTATCACGGGCAGCGCGATCACCTCTTGCTACTCCAAATAATTCATACAACTCTTTGCCTACACGCTGGGCTCTAGGTTTTAACTCTTTTACATATGGTTTAACAATTGAACGATTGCTTGTTGGCAGCCCATATCGAGAGTAAATAAGCCTTAACTTATTTCTAATACCCTTATGCAATATCTTGGAAAGCACACTCCATCTAGATAGAAACTCATTACTGATGCGATCCCTAACATCATCAGTTGCAACCGCTACTTTAAATGGCCGAGTATTAGACCAGCTTGGCGCGGTAAGTGAATCAGTTAATATTTGATTGATTATCTCTTGCGCAACTGGGGTGGGAAGAAAATCACGGGTTGTTCGGCGAGATGCTAAGAACTGTGAAACCCAAGCTGCGTCATGTTTATTCTCATTTAAATTCATATAGCCATCTTACAGGGGGTAATAATTTGAGTGGACGATACTGGGATCGAACCAGTGACCCCTTCCATGTCAAGGAAGTACGCTACCGCTGCGCTAATCGTCCGGTTATGAAATTATACTAGCGACCGAAATCATCCTCAACACGTTCAATATCATCTTCACCAAAGTAGCTTCCAGTTTGAACCTCAATAAATATTAATTCAGCACTTCCAGTATTACTTATCCGGTGAAGGCAACCTTGCGGTACTTCAATTATTGATCCGCGCGATACTTGTTGAACCTTTCCTTCAAGAGTTACCTCACCACTGCCATCAGTTACATACCAATGTTCGCTGCGTTTTTGATGGCGCTGATAGGAAAGGCGCTTTCCTGGTGAAACATGAATTGATTTAACTTTATATGTGGCTCCCTCTTGGATAACCTCATACCGGCCCCAGGGGCGCTCAGATTTTTCTAGCATGGAAATACTTTAACCCTTAAACTAGGAAGATGAGCAATCTTGCGGCTGTGCCGATGAAATTACCCTCAAATCAATTTGATCACTTCTATAAAGGTGGGTACCGAATTGGAAAACTACGCAAGGGTCCGGGGGGACCAATGCGACCAGAGGAGTGGATTGGCTCGACCACTACCAGATTTGGCGAGCAGGTAAATGGCTTATCAAAGTTGGCTGATGGAAAATTATTAAAAGATGTAATTAATGCCGCTCCTGCCACTTGGCTCGGTGAAAAGCATTTAGCGAAATTTGGTAATTCTATTGAGATTTTAGTAAAGCTATTAGATCCAGATCAACGGCTTCCAGTTCACTACCACCCAGATCAAAAATTTGCCGCTGAAAAATTACATATGAACCATGGCAAGACTGAAGCTTGGATAATTTTAGATGCTCCAGCTGGTGCAAGAGTAGGACTTGGTTTTAAGAAGCAGATGGATAAAAAAAGTATTGCTGCCTTAGTTGAAGCCCATGATTCAAATGGGTTATTAGATTCATTAGTTTTTATTGAGGTGAAAGCAGGGGATGCGATATTTGTCCCTGCAGGTGTCGCCCACGCGATTGAGGCTGGCATATTTGTATTAGAGCTGCAGGAGCCAACTGATTTATCAATTCTGCTTGAGTGGGATGGCTTTGCAGTTGATGGTGATAAGGATGGACATTTAAATCTTGGGTATGAGAGCGCCTTAGATGCACTTCGACTATCACCTCTTACATCTAGTGAGAGTGATCAGGTGGTAAGTAGATTTGAAAGTAGTGCAAGCAAATCACATGCAATATTTAAATCAATTGCAGATTCATTTTTTAGAGCAGATTACTTAACTGGAGATGATAAAAAGGTTGAGGCTGGATTTGGAATATTTTTATGCTTATCTGGAAATGGTGAGTTGAGTTTTGAAAATAGCGGAAAGATTGCAGTTGAGGTTGGGGATGCGGTAGTTATTCCATATGCAGCTGGTGCTTTTACTGTTAGCAATTGTGCTGGAATTTTGTCTCGCCCACCTGCTGCTTAATTTTTCTGGAGGTCGGAACGGGATTTGAACCCGTGTAGCGGGATTTGCAGTCCCGAGCCTCGCCTCTCGGCCATCCGACCTTGCATTGTTTGCGTACTTAAACTTATCGAAGATTATGGAGCGGACGACCGGGTTCGAACCGGCGACCTGAACCTTGGCAAGGTTCCGCGCTACCAACTGCGCTACGTCCGCATATTACGGGGTGAAATCTATCGCATTAGACGCACCTTGGCACAATTGGTTAATTACAAGTGCTGCGCTAGCGGTAGCGTTCAAACATGAAGATGGCAGATGCAAGCTTTTGGATGGGCAATCGGCTTGCCAGCGATTGTGTTGAGATCTCAGATAATCCTGCATCACTTAATAAGCCAGGCTTTTGGTCGGTAGTAAATACCTTTGAAGGCAAATGGATCTGCGCAAGATTTGCAACAGTTATAGATTCACCGCTGCCGGTCGGGCAATGGCAGGGTATTACAAACACTTGGCGCAGTTCGCAATCGCAGCACACTTATGAAGATAATGTCAGATTAATTAAAGGCAAGATTGCAGAGGGTGATATCTATCAAGTTAATTTATGCAGAGTATTAACTGCCGATAGTGATCAACCACTTTTAGGGTTAGCAAATCAATTACAAGTGGCAAATCCTGCCCCGTTTGCAAGTTATTTAAAATTACCAGGTATTGAGATCGCATCCGCCTCACCTGAACTATTTTTAGAGAAAAAGGCAGCGGTTATTAAATCAACCCCAATCAAGGGAACAGCAAAGAGTGATAATTTTGGTGAGAAGGATCGAGCTGAGAATGTAATGATTGTGGATCTAATGCGAAATGATTTTGGCAGCATTTGTAAGCCAGGCTCAGTTGATGTACCAAGGTTGCTCGCAAGTGAGGCGCACCCCGGTTTATTTCACCTAGTCTCTGATGTAGTGGGAAGTTTGCGAGAAGATGTTAAATGGGAGCAGATCACATCAGCTCTGCTGCCAGCGGGATCAATAAGTGGTGCGCCAAAATTATCAGCGATTAAAAGCATTAAAGAGATTGAAAAAGTGGAGCGTGGACCGTACTGCGGGGTGATTGGATGGGTTGAGGGCGATCAAGCATTACTTTCAGTTGGTATCCGTATTTTTTGGTCAAAAGAAGATGGCAAAATTAATTTTGGTACTGGTGCTGGAATCACCTGGCAAAGTGATCCAAGAGGTGAATGGGATGAGACTGAGCTTAAGGCAAATAGATTGATATCTATCGCCTCCGGAGTTTTGGTATGAAGTTATTAGTTAATGGCAAGCTGCAACCAGATTCATCTGGCTTACCATTTTCTAACTCATTGATCAGGGGAGATGGCTTATTTGAGACCATTTTAACTATTGATGATAAGCCAATTGCTTGGAGCAGACATTATGCGCGTCTTGAAAAATCAGCTACAAGTTTATTAATCACCTTACCAGCCAGAATTGATATTGAGTTAGGAATTAGCCAGATTTTACTTGGCAGCAAAGGCCAATCGCGAATGCGATTAAATGTTTTAGCAGAAGGTGATTGGTTTATAACATTAGAGCGAGTAACACCAAGTGATGAAGTTATCTCCTTAATGCGGGCAGATCTACCAAAGATTTCAAATGGGCAATTAAGTGGTATTAAATCAATCTCATATGGTGAATCTATGTTGGCAGTTAGAAGGGCGCAGGTGAGCGGCTATACCGATTCGATATTTGTAAATGAAAAAGGCTTTGTTGTGGAGACCGGCATGTCTAATATTTTGATCCTTACCGATGATGGATGGCTAACTCCCACCCTTAATACTGGATGCCTACCTGGGATAACTCGAGAGTTACTAATCAAATGGTTTGCTATTAAAGAGGGTCTATTTACCTACGAGCAATTACTAGCAGCTAAAGCGGTTTACACCTGCTCATCAATCAGGTTGATACAGCGGGTAGGTAAGGTTGATGACCGATTATTTGATGAGAGTTCATTGGGGGATGAGTTAATAAGTAAGTTTCGAGAGCAATTATTTAGTAATATTGCACCATGAATCCAGCAGTAAAGCGTGTATTAGTTGGAGTTGTGGGCGGTGCAGTCACATTAATTGGTGTAGTGGCTTTAATTGCACCTGGCCCTGGCTGGTTAATTATTTTTACCGGACTTGGAATTTTAGGAACTGAGTTTGCATGGGCAGCGCGGGCGCTGACAACCGCTAAGGATGTAGCGAGTAGAGCAGCTAACGCAGCAAAAATTAAGAAGAAGCACCAACTGATGATTTTGGCGGCAATTGCATTTATATCACTTGCCTTACTGGTTATTTGGTACGAATACCTCCGCTAATTACTCACCTTCTCCTGCCTGCTTTGCTAACCTAGCGGTATGTCAGGGCAGATCAAGATTTCAGTAGATGGCAAATCTTTGCAGGTGGGCGCTGATCAACGTCCGACCCACTTATTTGAAGACAGGGCAGATGTTGTAGTTTGCCGAATAAATGGTGAACTGCGCGATCTGTGGAGTGAGTTGAAAGATGGTGATCTAGTTGAAGCTGTAAATATTGATTCACCTGATGGCTTAAATGTTTTGCGCCACTCAACTGCACATGTACTTGCTCAAGCAGTACAAGAGGTATTTGCAGAGACAAAATTAGGCATTGGTCCACCAATTCGGGATGGTTTTTACTATGACTTTGATCCAAAAAATCCTTTTACGCCCAGTGATCTAGAAAAGCTAGAGGGTGCGATGCGTAAGATTATTAAATCTGGTCAGCGCTTTCGCCGTCGGGTAACAAGTGAGAAGGATGCATTAGTTGAGTTAAAGAATGAGCCATACAAGTGTGAATTAATTGGTTTAAAATCTGGCAGTAATGAAGATGGTTCAAATGTTGAAGTCGGTGGTACTGAGCTAACAATTTATGACAACTTAGGCAGGGATGGAGATCCAGTATGGAGTGATCTATGCCGTGGTCCTCATCTGCCTTCAACAAAACATATTCCTGCCTTTAAATTAATGAGAGCAGCAGGTGCTTACTGGCGGGGATCTGAAAAAAATCCAATGCTACAGAGAATTTATGGAACTGCTTGGCAAAACCAAGAGGCCCAAGATGCATATCTGCATTTGCTAGAAGAGGCAGAAAAGCGTGATCACCGTAAGTTGGGCGCAGAGTTAGATTTATTTTCATTTCCAGAGGAGATCGGTTCAGGTCTTGCAGTCTTTCATCCAAAGGGCGGAATTATTCGCAGAGCAATGGAGGATTACTCAAGAAAGCGTCATGAGGAGGAGGATTACCAATTTGTTTACTCACCTCATCTAACTAAAGCAGCATTATTTGAAACCTCAGGGCATTTGCAGTGGTATGCAGATGGTATGTATCCACCGATGGTGATGGATGAAGAGTTACATGCAGATGGCACAATTAAAAAAGTAGGTCAGAAGTATTACATGAAGCCTATGAACTGCCCATTTCATAATCTGATTTACCAGTCTTCCCCTAAGTCTTATCGAGATCTACCACTTCGATTATTTGAGTTTGGCACCGTTTACCGTTATGAAAAATCAGGGGTAGTTCATGGCATAACTAGGGCGCGTGGCTTTACTCAAGATGATGCGCATATCTACTGCACTAAAGAGCAAATGGCAGCGGAGTTAGATTCCTTACTTACATTTGTTTTAAATCTACTACGTGATTACGGTTTAACTGATTTTTATTTGGAGTTATCAACTAGAAATCCAGAGAAATCAGTTGGTGAGGAAAAAGATTGGGAAGATGCAACTGAGGCGCTGAGAGCAGCTGCTGAGAAACAAAAATTAGAGTTGGTGTTAGATCCACAAGGTGCTGCCTTTTATGGACCAAAGATCTCAGTGCAGGCACGAGATGCAATTGGTCGCACCTGGCAGATGTCCACAATTCAAGTAGATTTCCAACTACCACAGCGATTTGATTTAGGTTACGCATCCTCTGATGGCTCTCGTAAACAACCGGTGATGATTCACCGAGCATTATTTGGCTCGATTGAAAGATTTTTTGGCGTACTAACTGAACATTATGCAGGTGCTTTCCCGCCATGGCTAGCGCCGGTGCAGGTTAGAGGGATTCCAGTTGCAGAATCTTTTGCTCCATATCTAAATGATGTTGTTAAGCAATTTAAAAAAGCTGGAATTCGTTGTGATATTGATATCTCAGATGATCGCATGCAGAAGAAGGTTCGCAATGCCCAGCTTGAGAAGATCCCATTTATGATGATTGCAGGTGAAGAGGATCAAGTTGCAAATGCTGTCTCATTTAGATATCGAAATGGTGAGCAAAAAAATCAAATACCAATTAAGCAGGCAATTGATGAGGTATTAGCTGTAATTAAAGATCGCACCCAGATTTAAATGTCAGATCAATCAATTGCAGGTGGAGGCGGTATGCCAGATAGTTGGCAGCGGCTTTGGGCGCCACATCGCATGTCATATCTTGAGGGTGAAAATCGACCACTTCCGGGAAATGATATTGCTTGCCCATTTTGTCGAATTACAAAATTAAATGATGAAGAGGCTTTGATTGTGGCAAGAGGTGAGCAGGCTTATGTAGTTATGAATCTTTATCCATATAACGCAGGGCACTTATTAATTTGCACTAATCGCCATGTTGCAGAGCTTCCTGATTTAACCGAGTCAGAGCGCAATGAGGTGCAAGCACTTACTGCACATGCAATGAAAGTACTGCGCAAGGTAAGTAGGGCAGTTGGCTTTAATGTTGGTTTAAACCAAGGCTCAGTATCTGGCGCCGGAGTTGCCGATCACTTTCATCAACATGTGGTGCCACGTTGGGCAGGGGATGCAAACTTTATGCCGATTATCGGTAAGACAAAGGTATTACCACAATTACTACAAGAGAGCCGTGCGCAGTTAGCTGCGGGTTGGAATCAAATCTAAAAATCGCTTTATCTCAGTAATCCCTAATTTATTCTCAAGCATCAATGGAATTGCTGGAATTATTAATCCCTGCACAAATTGATCCCAACCGCCTTCAGTAAGGGCGGTGTGCAGCTCCTCTTTAAACTCCAAAATTAACTCTCGATGCTCAGCATCACTTTGTAGTTTTGCAGATTTTTCACCAGAGTAATCAGTAATCATCTGATCCTCTAGATTAATTACTGCAGTTGGCGCTCCGTCATCGGCGTGTAAAACTAAGTATGGAGTAAGAACTGGTTCTAACATCTTGCCAACAATTGCGCTCATATCCTCAAAATCCACATCACCATCGGCAAAATCAATAATTGCCACAATTGTTGGTATATAAAGTTCGCGAAAGGTACTCCACTGCGCAACTACCTTAGGATCTATTCCAGTTTTAGCACTTGCAACAATTACAACAACATCAGATGTGATCAGGACCGGGTCATCAATCTGCGCAGCAGGTAGTCCTAGCGCGGCACAGATCATCTCTTGACCAGGTGAAATCCCGAGGATAAATCGCGCGTTAATTAGGTTGTCCATCAAAGATAAGCCTACGATGGGAATTATGTTGCAGCGTTCATTACGGGATCCTGTCGCCAAAATAGTCACACCATTAGCTAAAGCTTTGGTCAAACTGGGCGTAAGCGCCAATTTGATTTCAGTAATCGGGGGGCTAGGTTCGATTCTTGCCGCTCTTTATTTTTTTCCAAAAGGTGAGTTTTTTACTGGTGTAATTGTTGTCTCAGCCTTTGTGGCATTTGATTTATTTGATGGAGCGGTTGCGCGTGCTTCAAATCAGGGAGTTAGTAAGTGGGGAGCATTATTAGATTCAACCTTAGACCGATTAAGTGATGCGGCGATTTTTATTGGTGGCTTACTATTTTTTATTGATCAAAGTGATCGGTTAGTTCCAGTATTTCTAGTTGCCACCTTCGCTTCATTTATGGTCTCCTACATAAAAGCACGGGCTGAGTCACTTGAGATTAAATGTGATGGTGGCATAGCAGAACGTGGTGAGCGGATATTAATTGTGCTAACCGCCTATGGATTACATGGTCTATCTGTTAACTATGCAATGGCGATTGGAATGTGGGCCTTAGCATTGCTATCTATCATCACAATGCTACAACGGATGTTTATTGTTTACAAGGCGGTTAAGTAGTGTATTTGCTTTATTTATTTGGGTGGAAGTTAGTTGCAGCTTTACCTGAAGTAGTTGCATATAGATTGGCTAATAAAGTCTCAGACTTAATTTACGCTAGAGATGGCAAAGGTGTGAGCCAACTGCGTAGTAATTACCGCAGGGTAAAACCAGAGCTTTCTGATACGGAGTTGGCTAAGTTAAGTAAAGAAGGAATGAGATCCTACCTACGTTACTGGTTTGACACATTTCGGCTTAGTAAATGGAGTAAGACGAGAGTAATCGAGACTACCTTTGTTATAAATGAGAACCTGCTTAGAGATCCAATTGCTGCAAAACAAGGCTGCATAATTGCACTGCCCCATGCAGGTAATTGGGATCATGCCGCTGCTTACTTTTGCTCTACTGGCATTAATTTGACCGCAGTAGTTGAAAAACTAAAGCCAGAGGCAATATTTAATAAGTTTTTAGATTATCGCAGAAGTATTGGAATTGAACCAATTAGTCACAAAGAAAAAACTATTCCGATCTTATTGGAGCGGCTGTCGCAGGGTAAGTTAGTCGCACTAGTTGCAGATCGAGATATGTCCCGTAACGGTATTGAGATTAATTTTTTAGGTGGGATTGCGAAAATGCCAGCAGGACCTGCAATTCTAGCAATTGAATCTGGCTCACCTTTAATTACTGCATATATTAGATACTTAAAAAGCGGTATTGAAATTAGGTTTGAAGAGACAATAAAATTGCCAGTATCTGGTAGTAAAGAGGAGCAGATAAGGATTATTACTCAATCAATGGCTGATAACTTTGCAAAGCGAATCAAAGAGTCCCTAGTTGATTGGCATATGTTGCAGCGGGTTTGGGTAGATGAAAAAAATTAGAATTGGCATGGTCTGTCCCTATGGTTGGGATACACCAGGAGGAGTGCAAAGCCACATCCGTGATTTAACAGAGCATCTGATATCTGAGGGACATTATGTTTCAGTGCTTACACCAATTACCGATGATTCATTAGCTCATGAGGATTATGTAGTTAATGCTGGTAAGCCGATCTCAATTCCAATTAATGGTTCAGTGGCTAAAGTTTTATTTGGTCCAGTTGCTAGCTCACGGGCAAAGCAGTGGATAGCAGCAGGGGATTTTGATCTACTACATCTACATGAACCAGCAATTCCTTCACTTTCACTTTTAGCGTGCTCGGCAGCAGAGGGTCCACTAGTTGGTACATTCCATGTTTCAACGCCAAAGAAGAAAGCAATCTATGCGATAGGTCCGATCTTGGAGCCAATTGTTGAAAAGTTAACAGCGCGAATTGCAGTTAGTGAGTTAGCCCGCTTTACCTTAAAGGATCATTTTGAGACAGATGCTGTTGTAATACCAAATGGCATTGACGGCAGTAGGTATGCCAATGCAAAAGTGATTGATAAATACAGTGGTGCTACTACCGTTGGTTTTATTGGCAGATTTGATGAGCCAAGAAAAGGGTTACAGGTACTAGTAGATTCACTTGCAATTGTTTCTAGATTTATTCCAGATATTAAATTTTTAGTTGCTGGACCTGGCGATAGTTCAGAATTTTTAAAAAACTTAGATCAACAGTTACATAATCGAATCGTTTTTTTAGGTCGACTAAGTGATGAGGAGAAGGAAAGTTTCTTACGATCTATCCAGATTTATGTCGCTCCTAACACTGGAGGTGAGTCGTTCGGCATAGTTTTAGCTGAAGCGCTATCAGCAGGTACGGCGGTAATAGCTAGTGATATCCCAGCCTTTAAAGCGGTACTTGAAAATGGGCAGGTTGGTGATTTATTTGTTAATGAGGACTCAGCGGATCTAGCTAGAGTATTAGTTGCACTCCTTAAAGATAATGAGCGGCGAAGTAAATTAGCGATTAAAGGAAAGTTAAGCGCGCAGAAGTATGATTGGCAGGTTGTTGCAGAGCAGGTTGAAAGTGTTTATGAGATGGCAATTGCTGGTGGGCAACGAGTTAGCCTCTCCTCTGAGAGTAAGTTTTGGAGTAGGAGATGAGCCTTAATAATTTATTATTACTTCTTTCTCTGGTTTTAATTGGCTGGTATCTATCATTCTTAGCATCTAGATTAGATCGGTTACACCATCGGGTTGAAACATCTTGGGCAACCTTGGACTCATTATTACAAAAGCGTGCGGCTCTAGCACAAGAAATTGTGCAGGAATCAAACCTTGATCCTGCAACCGTTTATCTAATATCAACATCGGCAACCTCTGCTAGATATGCCAATATGTCTGATCGCTCAGTAGCAGAGAGCGTGCTCTCGGAATCTTTAAAATTAGTATTAGATGCTGCTCGCAGCAACTCACTTCAGCTGCCATCGGAATTACTTGTCGAGCTCTCCGATATTACATCTAAGATAAAAATAGCTATAAATATCCATCTAGAGGCAGTTGTTGCTACCAAAAATTTACGACAAAAGTTATTTATTAGAGTGTTCAGATTAGCTGGTAGAGCGCCACTTCCAATAAAATATGCATTTGAAAACGATGTGTTAGAAAATAATTAAATGACATACTCACACTTTGGATCTGAAGAAATTCAGCCACCTGCTTCCCGAAAAAGTCATAAGAAACGGAACATTTTATTATTGTTTTCACTTATCATTTTGGTGATCTCAGTTAAAAACACAAATCCAGTAACAGATCTTGTAAAAGTTATATCGCCGAATAAGAATCTAATCTCTGGAGTTTCAGGTGAGAATAATCAAATACTTGTTGTCAAGATAGATGATACAAAGGATGCCCACCCACAGATTGGCTTAGAGGATGCTGATTTGGTTTATGTGGAACAAGTTGAGGCAGGATTAACCAGGATTGCAGCAATTTACTCCTCAAAATTACCAGCAAAAATTGGACCAGTAAGGTCAGCACGAATCTCTGATATTGAATTATTAGCACAGTTCGGACGAGTTGGGTTTGCTTATAGTGGCGCGCAAACAAAGATGCGGCCAGTAATTGCAGCAGCAAACTTAGAAAATCTCTCTGCAGAGCGTAATCCACCAAGTATTTATGCTAAGGACCCAGATCGACTTGGCCCAGTAGATATGATTTTATATCCAGATAAATTATTAGAGCGGGCTAACGCTAAAGCTGGTACACGAATCGATACTATGAAGATCGCGCCTTGGAGTTTTGGTCAGGCGCCAAGTGGAGAGACTTTAACAACTGTTGCAAAGGTAAAATGGCCAGGTGCTAGATATGAATTGCGTTGGGATAGCGTGGTTAATAAGTGGCTGATATATTTCAACGGAGAAGCAGATCTAGCAGCGAGTGGTGTGCATTTAAGTGCTGATACTGCAATAATTCAACTTGTTTCAATCACGCCATCTATATACGGAGATAAGTTTGGCGGTGTAACCCCATTTTCAAAGACAACTGGTACTGGTAGTGCGATCATGCTTCGCGATGGAAGAAGTTACAACCTCACCTGGCAAAGAGATTTACCTACCGATGTGACCACTTGGCGCAGCGCAGATGGTGGTGTAGCTAACTTTAAGCCGGGCAAAATCTGGATCTTTTTGACCGATATCCCACCCCAGATTGCCCCCTAAGCGCGTGCATGTGTGAGGAATGCTTCATTTAATTGTCTTTGCATTAGCAAAGTAATTAGTACACTTTGAGGCTATACATCGCTAGGGAGAAAAGATGTCAAAGGAAACAGGCACAGCACGAGTAAAGCGCGGCATGGCAGAGATGCTAAAGGGCGGCGTAATTATGGATGTTGTAAATGTTGAGCAAGCTAA
>Ga0209357_1000343_pt1 | contig 17896 bp, 16 predicted proteins | sample LauGreFBDMM110SD_2_FD_187573 | JGI IMG/M metagenome (GOLD analysis project Ga0209357, IMG submission 187573) | Freshwater lake microbial communities from Lake Michigan, USA - Fa13.BD.MM110.SD (SPAdes) (version 3) | ecosystem: Environmental > Aquatic > Freshwater > Lake | place: Lake Michigan... | reverse complement strand
TTTGTATCAATTGCTAAACCTTCACCAATTAATCCATCCCACCATCCGCGAGCTAAATGTCCTTCGGTATCTAAACCTGCAACGTGTGAATCCCCTGTTAAGGCGTGGGCAATGAAAATTGCATTAGAGGAATTTGAATTAAGTTTTCCATAAGTTTCATAACTAACTTTGACTTCAGGCAGCGCACCGCCTAATTCTAAATCGATTGGTCCTACATTAATAAATTTTCTTTGCCCAGGATGATCTCCTTCCTGCCACGCACCCGTGGCAGGAATCGGACCTGAAAATGTTGTAGCCATATTCAGTTATGCACCTTTTGCTGCTTTGAATCCAATTTCAATGTCAGCCAAAATGTCGTTGATGTTTTCAATACCAACAGCCAATCTGATTAATCCAGGTGTAACTCCTCCTGCTAATTGCTCCTGCGGAGATAGTTGTGAATGCGTAGTTGAAGCAGGATGAATTACCAAGCTTCTGACATCACCAATGTTTGCAACATGAGAATGTAATTCCAACGCCTCAACAAACTTCTTGCCGGCTTCAATGCCACCCTTAAGATCAAATGACAAGACAGCACCTGAACCTAGTGGTGTGTATTTTTTAGCCAATTTGTGCCAAGGACTGGATTCAAGAGATGCGTAGTTGACTTTCTCAACTTCGCTTCTTTTTTCTAACCAAGTTGCCACTGCTTTTGCGTTTTGAATGTGGCGTTCCATGCGCAAAGAAAGTGTTTCTAATCCCTGCGCAATTAGGAATGCATTAAATGGAGATACTGCTGCACCAAAATCGCGAAGTAGCACAATGCGAGCACGAAGAATATATGCCAGTTCTCCTAATGCTTCTGCATAGATCAAACCACCATAGGAAGGATCTGGTGTGTTGTATTGCGGGAACTTGGCTGCGTTTTTCTTCCAATCAAACTTTCCACTATCAACAATTACTCCTGCAACCGTAGTGCCATGTCCACCCATGTATTTAGTTGCAGAATGAACAACAATATCTGCACCAAACTCAATTGGACGAAGTAGAAATGGAGTAGCCACAGTGTTGTCCACAATCAATGGAATTCCATTATCGTGAGCAATTTTGGCAATATTTTCGATATCTAAAATTGCGTTAGATGGATTTGCAATGCTTTCACCATAAAATGCTTTGGTGTTAGGTCTGATTGCTTTTTTCCAAGAATCCAAATTATCTGGATCGTCAACGAAAGTTACTTCTATTCCATATCTGGGCAAAGTGTAGTGAAACAAGTTATATGTTCCACCGTAAAGATTAGGGCTAGAAACAATATGGTCTCCTGCTTCTGCCAGGTTCAAGATTGCATAAGTTTCTGCAGCTTGACCACTTGCCAGTAACAGTGCTGCCACACCGCCTTCTAATGAAGCAACACGTTCTTCCACAGCCCCTTGGGTTGGGTTCATGATGCGGGTGTAAATGTTTCCTGGTTCTGCCAAGGCAAACAAATCCGCTGCATGCTTGGTATCGCGGAATGTGTAGGCCGTTGTTTGATAAATAGGTAAAGCGCGTGAATTTGTTTGTGAATCTGGTGTCTGTCCGGCATGAATCTGTCGGGTTTCAAAACTCCAATTAGTTGACATTTTTTAGTTCCTCTTCCAGTTTTTGGGTCTTACGCCTATCGCGTTGATAGTCGTTGGCGGTTTAACTAATTTGAACGAAAGTCTCTATATATATGTAAGCAATTAAAATGAGTGCGCGAATACGCCAGCTCAAATTTAATTGATTAGTTTTTTATATAGAGAAAACGCAAATTAGTGCCCCTTTGTTTCGGGGTCCCACTCAAAATTGCGTAAGACCCGCGCTTGTCGAATGCAACTTCGCAATCGACCTGGTCTACACCCGGAGCACCCCACCGCGGTGGAGGGTTGCCGTTCAGCTAGCCGGGGCTTAATACTGAAACTCTTGACCTGTTCCAAAGATTACTAAATCAGAATTGCGATATCAACTCCAGGGGTTAGTAATTTTTATGAAAGCATCACGAAATTCCCAAGGCGGCATGCCACTATTCAAGGCACTGTTCAAGAGTTTGGCTAAATGAAATTCAGGGTCTAAGGCCACAACAAAATCAAGGGCGCTTCGAGCCAAGATTCCCTCCCCTGCCTGCCACATCAAGGCAGCAACACAGGTACAAATTGGTGGCCTAAAAGCATCTGGGGCAACTCGAGCAACCTGTGCCCACTGCTGGGCAATTTGTGTTAAATATTGACTTGGATCTTCACTGATTTTGGCTAATTCAATGTGATGAGAAAGTAACGCGTCCCTGACCGGAATGTCTGTTAAACCAAAAAGTAAACGCGCCCACAATTTTGCATCGAAATCAATGAATGCTTTCTGTTGCGAAAGAAATCTAAATTGTGTTTTACCCCACTTCAAGTAATTTTCGTTGTGATCAGCTTTTGTTTTTTGCTTACTAAATTGATTAATGAGAGGAACTAAACTCTTATCAATTTTTGTTACAGCTAAAAAATCCTTTAAATCACTACGCCTACTAAGTGCTCCTCTTCCGGCTAGCACCAGTTCTGCTTTCGCAATGCTGGTGCTAGACAAATCAAGCTCTCTTCCCCCCACGGGGCAGCACATTTCATCTGCGCACAGAAAAGATGCCCATCTTCCTTGACTCACCCACAGAATGTCACGGATATGAAGTTCGGGAGCGATTTTTTCCATAAAAAGATTTGCCACACTTTTAAGTTCTATTGAAATTTCTTCTGTATAGAAAACAGCGACTAACCCATCTGCACCTGATCGTTTAATGGTTTCTTTTAAATTGTCAACAAAATCGGTATCAAATTGTTCAGGTAGATCAAGTGTCATGGTTACCACCACTTGGTCGTTATTCCCTTTCACAGCAACTACGACCAAAGACTTTTCTGGGTTAAATCCCAAAAGGTTAGGCACCGTGGCTAATAGATTTGCCGGTCCATCTATTTGTATTTCTTTTTTGAGTTTTGTCATGTTTTCATTTTGAATCAAACTGTGTTGCCACAGCGTCAAAATCCACAAATCTGGGAATAACTAAGCCCTGGGGATAACTAACACCCAGGGCTTAGTTGGTAATACTTCGTAAAATTATTTATTCATTAACACTTAAGTTAAGGAAGGAGTGCTACTTCCTTGATCAGTGCACTCCAATTACCACTTGGAGCAAGGACTGTGACTCGATCACCTTTCTTGTTGCCCATAATTGCTTGACCTAAAGGTGATTCCACCGAGATTCGTTCATCATCCAAATGAGCTTCCACTGGGTGAACTATTCGGACTTTGAAAGTTTCCTTCGCAGTTTGAATCTTGACTACAGAGCCCAAACGGATTGTTTTATCATCAATTAAAAGATCTGGTTTACCAGATTCAGAGACAAGTGCTTCTAAAGTGTTTGCTTCTTCGGTGAGGCGAGTAAATTCAGCTACGTCTCGTTCATCGCGGTCAGTAGCAGAAATAAATGGGGCAAGGGCAGGTAATTGCACGTTTCTGATATTTTCAATTTGTTTGTTAAGTTCAATTCGGCCCAATTCAGTAATAATTACTGGGGCACTTTCTTTCTTTTTACTAACTGTTTTCATGACAGACTCCCGGGTGATTTCAAATGAACGTGTTTGTTCATTTGTGTTCCCGAGGTCTCTCCCAACCAAGTTGTATTTCACTTGGCGCTTAGCCGGAAGTATTGCTACTTCGTGTTGACGACTTTCGCTTTAGTAGGGATACTCCCCTCGTACTTTCCAATATAACGAAGTAAAACGCTCTGGCAAGTCGAGTTGTCTTAACGTTTCCTTAATTGTTGTGGGGGAAATGCTTAAATCTTCACTTCACCCGACTCAACTGCCAGAAAATAAAACTCATTAGCCCCAGCAGTACCTGGGGAATATAGAAGAATCCGCGCCACAACAAAACTGCTGTCAAACTTAATTCGGCACTGGCTCCAAAAAGCTGAAACAACGAAGCCATGATCACATCAGTTGTGCCTAATCCTCCTGGGGTTAACGGAATCGTTGTTCCTAATCGCCCAAAACAAAACACAGCAAAAACTATTCCTGCAGAAAAATTAAGTTCCAAAGCATTAACACTTGCCCAGAGCACAAGAAACATACCAATTTGAACCATAAAGTTCGAAATAGAAATACTTCTCCACCGAGTGGTAACCAGATCATTAACTTGTAACCTAAAATCATTTATTCCCGTAGAAAAATTCAAGCTTGATTTCTTGAATATCCTGCGAATTGGATTAACTAATTTGGAAAACAAATTCCCCACCCACATTGAACCTGAAGCAGACTTTAAAGCAATATAAAACAATGCCAAGCAGATAAAAAGAATAACTAGTCCAATGATTGTTGATCTGATTAAACTTTGGGTTGCTTGCCCTGCTAGCACTAAAGCAACTAACCCCAGCACGGGCATGAAAAACGAGATTAATCCGTTCCACACACTGGCAATTCCAATAGTGGCACTTGTTTCCTTATTTCCAATTCCAAAAGACCTTAACATGGCATATTGAAAGGTAAGGCCAATTGTTCCACCAGCGGGAAGCGAATTGCTGATGGCAAAAGAAGCATTACGAACTTGAAAAGCTTGCCAATACTTTAGGTTTCTTGTGGTAACCAAGTATGGGTATTGGAAAACCCAAATATTAAAGACCGCACTTAAAGTAAGAAATATAAAAGAACTCTGAGAAACTTTTGAAATTATTTCGCGTACCAATTTAAGATCAGCATCTTTAAGTAACCATGTTGTAACAAACCACAGCACAACCACAGTCACCAGGACTGAGAAAGCTGGCCCTAGATATTTTCTTATTTTAGTCATTAATAATAATTTGTTTCAGAAGATGAGCTAACTCTGCTGGGACAAAGGCGTGTATTTGGGTTCCTATGTCATTGTGTTCTGTTTGAAGTACTTTGCCGTCTTCATGAACTTTTGCCAGTAGATCCCCTCTTGAATATGGAATTGTTAACATCATTTCCACACTTGGATCTGGTAGACGATCATCAATTGCCTTTAGTAAATCATCAATGCCTAAACCAGAGTGTGCTGAGACAAATATTGCTTCAGGAAAAATCCGCTTAAGATTGCCCATAATTTCATCATCAATTCGATCACATTTATTAACAGCAATAATTTCTGGGATATTGTCAGCTTTTATTTCTTGCAATACTTCTCTAACCGAGTTGAATTGTTCTAATGGATCTGGATCGCTCCCATCAACCACATGAACTATTAGATCTGAATCACTAACTTCTTCGAGAGTTGATTTGAAAGCATCAATTAATTGATGCGGTAAGTGACGAACAAATCCCACAGTGTCACTTAAAGTGATGTTTCGGCCTGTCGGAGTTTGAGATTTTCTAACTGTGGGATCAAGTGTGGCAAATAGTGAATCGTCAACTAATACACCTGCCCCAGTTAACCGGTTAAGTAAACTTGATTTACCTGCGTTGGTATATCCAGCGATAGCAACAGATGCGATATGACTTTTTCTTCTAGAGTTTCTTTGTATATCCCGTGATCGAGCCATATCTTTTAAATCTTTTCGTAAACGTGTCATCTGATCATGGATGCGTCTTCGGTCTGTTTCCAGTTTTGTTTCACCAGGTCCTCGCGTACCAATCCCAAGATTTCCGCCACTGGCAGCTTGCCTACTCAGCGCATCACCCCAGCCACGAAGTCTGGGCAGCATGTATTGCATTTGTGCTAGAGAAACTTGTGTCTTACCTTCTCTGCTTTTTGCGTGTTTAGCAAAAATATCCAGAATCAACCAAGTTCTATCAACGACTTTTACTTTCACAACATCTTCTAAATGAATTAATTGTGCTGGACTTAATTCACCATCAATAATTACTGTGTCTGCCCCTGTCTCAGAAACAATGTTTCTTAATTCTTGTGCTTTGCCTGATCCCAAATATGTTGATGGATCTGGATTATCACGTCTTTGAATTACTCCATCTAAAACCGTTGAACCAGCTGTTTCAGCTAATCTTGCCAGTTCTTGTAATGATCGCTCTGCTAATTCCCAAGAACCACTAGTCCACACCCCAGCAAGAACAACACGTTCAAGTTGAATCTGTCGGTATTCAACTTCAGTAATATCTTGCAGTTCGGTAGAAAACGAGGTGACTCTTCTTAAAGCTGCTCTATCTTGTAAATCAAGTTGGCCGGTGTCTTTTGATTCAGCCATATTTAATTAATAAACCAGTTCTCGGGCAAAGTTCCAGTTTCTTCTAAAACGGCTGGACCTCTCATAATCATTTTTCCATTTAAAAAAGTTATCTGAAGATTTCCACCAGGCAAATCAATTTGCATGCTATTAATTTTTTTACCACTTTGTTCTCTTATGACTGCTGCAACTGCACAAGCTCCTGTCCCACAAGAAAGGGTTTCCCCGCTTCCTCGCTCAAATACCCGCATCGCAACATGATCATCAGTTATTTTCGTTACAAATTCAACATTGACTCCATTTGGGAAAACATCACTAGGTGAAACACTGGGCGCACTTTTTAAATCTCCAATACTTCCTAAATCAGGAACAAAAGCTACCGCGTGCGGATTAGGGGCATCAACTGCTTGAGCATTAAATTTATGCCCATTAACAGAAACCTCCACAATTATTCCCCGAAGCTTTGCTTCATCCATAGTGACACTGATATCTCCTGGCTCATGAATCTCAGCACTAATCTGTCCGGCTCGGGTATTGAAATTTAATTTCTTTTCCTTAACCAGACCATTTGTAAACAAATACTGAGCAAAAACTCTTGCGCCATTACCGCACATTTCAGCTATTGACCCATCAGCATTTTTATAGTCCATAAAGAAATCATTATTTTGTTTTACAATTCTTAAGATGCCATCAGCACCAATACCAGTAGCCCTATTACAGATTTGAATAATTTGTTTTTCAGTTAAAACTATCTCATCATTAAGATCTTCAATTAATACGAAATCGTTCTTGGTGCCATGGCCCTTGGTGTATTTAATGACTGTGCTCATCCGATTAGCCTAAGTGATTGCTCAAAAAGATCTGGGCTTGTTGCATCTAACCAATGAATTAAGGGGTCTCTTCTGAACCAGGATAGTTGTCTGCGGGCGAATTTCTTGGTGGCGTTGATGGTCAGGGTTATGGCCTCATCTTTTGTAATCTCGCCAGCAAGATGAGAAAGTACCTGGGAATAGCCCAAAGCCCTAAGTGCGGTTTTTCCTTTTCTTAAATTATCTTCAATTCCTTGCACTTCTTTTATGAAATCTGATTCGAACATTTGATGCACTCGATCAATGATTCGCTGATCCAATAAATCTCGAGGCATATCTAAAGCAATTCGAACGTCAGAATAAATAGGGGAAGCTTCAGGCAATTTTGCATTAAAGGATTTCCCAGTGAACTCATTAACTTCTAATGCCCTCACTATTTTTCTGGCGTTAGTTGGCAAAATATTTTGTGCAGCTAAAGGATCAATTCTTTTTAACATTTCAAATAAAACTTCAACACCTTGTTCGTCCAATATTTCTTCATATTTGGCGCGTACTTCTAAATTAGTACCAGGAAATTCCAAATCTTCCAGGACTGAATTCACATATAGACCACTTCCACCAACAAGCATTGGTTGCACATTTCTGGTTAGCAAATCAGTGATTATTTCACGTGTCTGCTTCTGATATTGGGAAACGTTTGCCTCATCAATTGGATCGAGTACATCTATTTGGTGATGAGTTATCCCTCTTCTTTGGGATAAAGGTAATTTTGCCGTTCCGATGTCCATACCTTTATAAATTTGCATCGCATCAGCATTAATGATTTCAGCAGAAAATTTTTCGGCTAGCTCAAGTGATAAAGCAGTTTTACCTACAGCGGTAGGACCGACTATTGCTATTACTTTCAATGTTTATGACCGAACCAAGGTCGGAATTCCTAATAACACTCCATTTGAATTCCCTACAGCTTTGCCTTGCTCGTAGATATCTCCTGCTTTAGTTTTCTTAATCTTCAAAACAGGTTTATCAGATAGTAGAAAAAATGGGGCTGCATAGGTGATTTCAACTTCAACTAAATCACCTGGTCTAATTAATTGCTTTGATTCAAAATTGAAATGAACTAATCGATTATCTCTAGCACGACCTGAAAGCTTAGAGTTGGCTTCATCTTTTTTACCTTCGTGATTTGTCACAAGTACTTCTACTATTTTTCCAACTTGTTTTTCGTTTTCCTCGAGCATGACTTGGTTTACCACTGCGGTAAGCCTGTCGTATCTTTCAGAAATAATTTCAGGGGAAATTTGATCATCCATTGCTGCAGCGGGAGTACCAGGTCTTTTTGAATACTGATACGTGAACGCAGTGGCAAATCTTGCTTGCTTGACTAAATTGATTGTATCTTGAAAATCTTCTTCAGTTTCTCCTGGAAAACCAACAATGATATCTGTGGTGATAGATGCTGAAGGAATTCTTTCTCGTACTCTTTCTAGGATTCCTAAATATTTACTGGTTCGATAACTTCTTTTCATGCTGGCTAATATTTTGTCACTTCCAGATTGCAAAGGCATGTGTAAATGTGGCATCACATTAGGGGTTTCAGCCATTGCCTCAATTACGTCGTCAGTAAAATCTTTAGGATGAGGAGAAATAAATCTCACTCTTTCCAAATCTGTGATTTCCCCACAAGCACGAAGTAATTTTCCAAATGCTAATTTGTCTCCAAATTCCACTCCATATGAATTAACATTTTGACCCAAAAGCATAACTTCCGAAACACCTTCAGCAACAAGTGAATTAATTTCATCCAGAATGTCACCTGCTTTACGATCTTTTTCTTTTCCTCGCAAAGTTGGAACTATACAAAATGTGCAAGAGTTATTGCAGCCAACACTTATTGCTACTAAGGCTGAATGAATCGAATCCCTCTTAGTTGGCAAAGTTGAAGGAAAAACTTCTAATGCTTCTAAGATTTCAATTTGTGCGTCATTATTAACTCTGGCTCTTTCCAATAAAACTGGCAGAGATCCAAAATTATGTGTCCCAAATACAACATCAACCCAGGGAGCCCTTCTTAATATTTCGTGTCGATCTTTTTGGGCCAAACATCCACCCACCGCAATCTGCATACCGGGGCGCTTTTCTCGTTGCCTAACCAGCATTCCAAGATTTCCATAAAGTTTGTTATCAGCATTTTCTCGGACGGCACAAGTGTTATAAACAACTACATCAGCATCTTCTGAATCGGCTTCTATATAACCAGCTTGCTCTAACATGCCCGATAGTCGTTGTGAATCATGAGCATTCATTTGACAACCAAAAGTTCTAACAAAATAGGTGCGAGTAGCCATATAAGTAACAGGGTACGCCGTGGTTATAGAATCAACTGTGACCACGGCTAAACCACAATCAAGTACTGTGCAATTTGCTCAGGAATTCAAAGGTCTTTATCCATACCTGATGGCAGCTTTTGTGGGATTACTTTTAATATCAAATGTTGGTGCAGTAAAGCTCATCCAATTTGGCCCCATCTATACAGATGGTGGAGCATTTCTATTTCCACTGGTTTATGTAGTGGGCGATGTTTTAAGTGAAGTTTATGGCTTTAAAGCCGCTCGAAAAGCTATTTACACAGGATTTGCGATGGCTGTACTTGCATCTTTAACTTTTTATTTGGTTCAAAAATCTCCCGCAGCTTCCGATTGGACTAATCAAGCTGCCTTTGAAGCAGTACTTGGTTTTGTCCCCCAAATTGTTTTGGCCAGTATCTGTGGATTCTTAGTAGGACAGCTCTTAAATTCCTATGTTTTGGTGAAAATTAAAGAAAAAACAAAAGAAAAGAAACTGTGGCTACGACTAATTGGATCAACAGCGGTAGGTGAATTGGCGGACACTTTAGTTTTTTGCACAATTGCTTTTTACGGAATAATTACTGGCTGGGATTTTGTTAATTATGTAATAGTGGGATATTTGTATAAAACATTACTTGAAGTGTTTCTCTTACCTATTACTTACAGAGTAATAAAAATAGTAAAGAAAAAAGAAGCTAGTTACTTGATCTAGCGGCGTAAAATCTTCCAAGGAATTCTTCCTTGAATTCAAAAAAATCTCCTGCAATTATGCTTTGTCTCATTTTTGCTACCAGATTCACAATAAAGAATTCATTATGAATTGTTAATAATGTGGCGGCAAGCATTTCTTTTCCTTTAATTAAATGGTTTAAATATGCTTTGGTGTAGTTCTGACAGGTGTAACACCCACAACTTGCATCAATTGGTGAAAAATCTCTTTTGAAAGCACTTGCAGAAATATTGAATCGTCCATCCAGGCCATAGACCGCATTGTTTCGGGCAACCCGGGATGCTGCGACACAGTCGAAAGTATCGGCACCGTTTTCTACGCCAATGAACAAATCATCGGGCTCACCTATTCCTAAAAGATGCCTAGGTTTATCAATTGGTAATTCTTCATTCACCCAATTAACAATTGTTCCTAGCTTGTTTTTGTCTAGTGCGCCACCTATTCCAAAACCATCAAAGTTAAGGGTTGCTAAGTCTTGCGCAGCTTTTCTTCTTAAGTCTTCATACTGGGCACCTTGCACCACACCAAAGAGTGCTTGATAAGGCTTATTAGATCTTTCCAATGTTAATTTTTCGTGTTCTGCAATACATCTTTTAGCCCATTGGAAAGTTCTATCCAAAGATTTTTCTTGGTAATTTCGAGTATTTAGTAAAGTGGTGCATTCATCAAAGGCAAAAATAATATCTGCACCAATTTTGTGTTGCACTTGCATTGAAACTTCTGGGGTGAATCTGTGCATAGAACCATCTAAATGAGATTTAAAAGTAACACCGTCATCATCAACATGAGCCAGTCGATCTTTATCAGTTGCCATCACATCATCTGCTTGCACAGTTGAGGCATCCATGGCAATCACTTTTTTGTAACCAACACCAAGTGATAAAACCTGAAATCCCCCGCTATCGGTGAAAGTTGGTCCAGGCCAATTCATAAACGCACCTAGCCCACCTGCTTGATCAACAACATCTGATCCAGGTTGTAAATAAAGGTGATAAGCGTTGGATAAAACGGCTTGAGCATCTAAGTCTTTAATGCTTTCCGGTAAAACAGATTTAACTGTTGCTTTTGTGCCGACAGGAATAAATGCAGGAGTTTTTATCTCTCCGTGGGGTGTAGCAATTGTTCCAACGCGACCAAGTGGCTTGGAGTTATTTTTCCCAGGTTGCAAGAAGTTCTCAACGTTGAATTTAAATGCTTTATCACTCATGATTATGAGCAATCTATCTCAACGTTGAGAGCGCAAGTTATCTTCTGGTCACCGTTTGAGCAAAGTTAACGTTGATACCTTCAGATACCGTTAAAGCAATAGCTATTTCACAAATTGAACCTTTAGCTATTTTAACGGTGCGACCTTTTGCTGAACAGTCATCTGGATTTTGCACGCTAACAACTTGAGTCATTCCTTTTGGGGCTTTGGGAATTGTGACTGATTTTGCTGAAGTTGAAACAGGAACGGCTAAGTCAACAACTTTGACAAAATTGTTAACTTTTTTATCAAGTGTTTTTGATAAAGCTAAGCCATCAAGTTGGTCAGCAACTGAGTCAATGATTGATTTAGAAGTCAAAGCCACCGGAACATAATCACATTGTTGACCTGTTTGGTCCCCCACAGCCCAATCACTACAAACTCTTAAGCCAGGATTTTTGGCAGCTTTCTTACTAGCTGCAGTCTTTGCTAATTCGTTTCCTGCCATGTTGGCAGCCCATTGATCAAGTAAAGCAGCTCGCTCAGCAGCAGAATAATCAAAAGTTTGATTTCCAACACCGTAACGAACTGTTGCATATTGCGGATCTTTTTCTAGTTGGGCACGAATCTCTGCAATCTTTTGTGCAGCACCACTGTTATCGATTGCTCTAGCGGCTAATGGAATTGTGACACATGTGCCACCACCACCTGTTCCATTGAAGGTGCTAGTGAATGACCAGGTTTTGCAAACTTCTTGACCTGGATTGGCATTTGCTTCCGCTAAAGCTTGTGCTTCGGCATTTGATCTTTGGGTAGCAATATTTAGTTGTTCTTGACGATTTTGTGCAATGGCTTGAGAAATATCAAGAGTGCCACCAGAATTAACATAGTCACGAAAAACATCGCCACCGATGAGGTTTGCTTGATGATAAGTATCTGTGTGACAGGTTGTGATGTATCCGCCACCTAAAGTTGATTCACCATATTTAATCGGAAAATCCGCTGGACAGGAAACATCGCCATCAAAACTCAAATTTGCATGAGCAGCAGGCGCGACGATAAATGTGGAAAACATGGCTAAAACCAGGATCAGACTTCTTTTCATATTGTCCCCTTATTGTTATTAGTTATAACACTAAACAAGAGGTATGACAAAGAATGTAAGTCAGAGACGCAGGGCACAAGGTCTGCCTCAAATCTAAAAACTTTAAAGGTGGGTAAATGTGTTCTCCCCTTCACAGTCCAGGAGCCACAGCCAAAAGGGAGCAAGTTGCCAAAGTCAACGAGGACTGTTAAGAATGGAGTAATTTGGTAAGAACGATTAGAGACCAGATCTAGAGGGAGGGCAATTGCGTCAACATAAGCCCTACGTCAAGATCAGAGTGCTTCTCAAGTTCTTTCTTGTCACCAACTCAGTGATTCTGATTACCTCACTGCTGACTTTGCCATCAAATGCATCAGCTACACCTTCTAAACAGGTACTACTCTCGCCGGTAGGGAATAAATATGTAACGAAGGAATTTACAACTGGCTCTATCCAGACCAGTATTTCTAATAATGAAAGTCAAACACTCAGTCTAGATTCAGGGCAAGTCACAAATTTGATCGTGAAGTATTCTTCAGAAACTGAAAATCAAAAGCTAGCTTCATTTGAAACATCCAAAAGCATTCTTGAAAATTCCGGGATAAAAGATCCAACAGCACCTGAAGAGATTGGATTCGGTTATTCGGTTGTAGATCTGGGTGAGAATATTTCCATAACTGAAGCTAATCAAATAATTGATAAACTTGAAAACCTACCTAACGTAATCAATGCAGAAATAGACACTGTCGTCACCCTAGAGACTGTCCAAAGTTCTCCTGAATGGGGCATTGATCGAATCGACCAAAGATCGTTACCACTTGATAATCGTTACGAATACATCTCTGATGGAACCGGGGTAAAAATTTATGTAGTTGATACCGGCATAAATTCTTTGCATACGGAATTTACATCGCGCATACCTTATGGTTTGTATGCCACGGGATTTGACAGTTTTGAGGACTGTAATGGGCATGGAACTCACGTGTCAGGAACTGCAGCCGGTACTACTTATGGTGTAGCAAAGAATGCAACAATAATTCCTGTACGAGTTTTTGGTTGTTCCTCAACCACTTCTCTTTCTACGTTAATTTCTGGGCTGGAAGCCGTTGTTGCTGATCACGTGGCTGGAGAGCCAGCAGTGTTAAACATGAGTCTTGGTACCAGTGGTTCAGACAGTCTTGATGCAGCAGTACAGGCAGTAATCAACGACGGAATAACAGTTGTGGTTTCTTCTGGAAATAGCACTTCCAATTCTTGCTTAACCAGTCCAGCTCGTGTAACAGGCGCGATTACGGTTAACTCTTCAAACGAGTTAGATGCCAGCAGCAGTTTTTCAAATTTTGGGTCATGCAGTGACATCTACGCACCCGGCGAATCAATAAGAAGCGCGTGGTACACCTCAACGAGTGCAAGTGCCATTAGTAGTGGAACATCAATGGCCAGTCCACACGTTGCAGGAGTCGCCGCCAGAATTCTCCAACGCACTCCAACTATGACACCAAGTCAAGTGTGGGATGCAATTAATTCGTTAGCAACACCATTGATTTTCGCTCCAGGTGATGGTGATCCAGATAAATTGCTTTTTGCTTCTAGTGACTACCCCGTTGCGAACTCAATCATTTGGAATATTAATGGTGGAGAATCAGTAACACCCGGACCGACTACATTCACATCAGGAATGTCAATTGGCTCGCTACCGGGATCACCGACAAGAAATGGTTATACATTTGATGGTTGGTACATAGATTCAGCATTTGCGGGCACTGCTATTGATGGCACTTACACCCCGAGTTCTCCGTATGGGGCAATCACTTTCTATGCCAAGTGGAACTTAATTCCGGTTATCGATTCACCAGCTCCAGTTTCAGTTAATAACGTAGTTCCTGTCGTAGTAGTTGTAGCGCAAGTTGATACTTATGATTTGGCAGCGCGAACTCTTGGAACAAAGAAAATGTTCTCAGCAAAATCACTGGCTAGTCAAGTCGGCGTTAAAGTCGTTTCTAATAAAGCAAAAGTGTCTATCACGGTTTCAAAAGCTTCAAAAAAGTTCTGCACAGTGTCTGGCTCAACGCTAACGACTTTAAAACCTGGAAACTGTGTTGCTACTTTCATCACCCAAGAACCAAAGCCAAAAGGTGGCAAGATGCCAAAGAAAACGAGAACTGTTAAGACTTTTGTAGTTCAGTAACAGCGATTGGAGGCCAGATCTAAAGGGAGGAGAAGTGCGACATCATAATAATCTCGTCTAGCCCAGAGTACTTCTCAAGTTCTTGCTTTTCACAATTTCTCTAAATCTAATTACCTCGTTACTAAATTGATTCTCTAAATCTCTAGTGGTAACCCATCAGGAAGATCAGTAATTACTTCTTTTGCGACCCTGAAAGCTAAATTGGAGGAATATCCTTTACGGGCCAGTACGCTCACAATTTTTCTTAATTGGGTTTTTGCATCATCTCTTTGTAGAGATCTGATTTTTTTGCAGGCAAGTGCAAATGCTGCCTGGAATTCTTGATCATCAGTGATTTGCGAAATTGCTTCCAAAGCCACCTCGTCAGAGATTCCTTTGGCCCGCAATTGTTGTCTTAACGCGTTTTTACCTAACCCTTTTCGCTGATGCTGGCTGGACACATAATTGGAGGCTAAGGCTTGATCATTTATTAAGCCCACTTCTTCGAATCTATCCAAGGCAACATTTGCAACCTCGTCAGAAATATCTTTATCTTTCAAATCTTTCGCTAATTCTTTGCGAGTTCGGGGGGCATGGGAAAGTCTTCTTAACAAAACTTGTTTAGCAGCATCAGCTGCTTCAATTTCTAGATTTTTTTCAACCGGAATTGGTAATTGAGTAATGGTGGCATCAATTAGATTTAATTTCAGTTCACTTTTTGTGCGGCGCCGTTTTGAGGCGGCGCCGTCTTGGTTTAGCTGTACTACTTCTCCCATTTAATTATTCGGCTGCTGCAATTGGCACAACATCAGCTTCTGGCTTCTCAACAGTTTTGTTAAGAGCAAAAACTTCTTTGATGCGGCGTTCAATTTCGTTAGCCAAATCAGGGTTATCTTTTAAGAAGGTGCGAGCATTTTCTTTACCTTGACCTAATTGGTCGCCTTCGTAGGTAAACCATGATCCACTCTTCTTCACAATTTCATGTTCCACACCCATATCGATTAGGCTTCCCTCACGAGAAATTCCTTCACCGAAAATGATGTCAAATTCTGCTTGTTTGAACGGTGGAGCCATTTTGTTTTTCACAACTTTGACTCTGGTTCTGTTACCCACAGCATCTGTGCCATCTTTTAATGTTTCAATACGACGCACATCTAAACGCACTGAAGAATAAAACTTCAATGCTTTTCCACCTGTGGTGGTTTCAGGGGAACCAAACATCACACCAATTTTTTCTCTTAACTGATTGATAAAAATTGCGGTGGTGTTTGAGTTAGCTAAAGCACCAGTCATTTTTCTTAAAGCCTGGCTCATTAATCGAGCTTGTAGACCCATGTGACTGTCGCCCATTTCGCCTTCAATTTCAGCTCTAGGCACAAGTGCTGCTACCGAGTCAATTACTACAACACTTAGCGCACCGGAGCGAACTAACATGTCAGCAATTTCTAAAGCTTGTTCACCAGTATCTGGTTGGCTTACTAGTAATGCGTCAATATCAACGCCAAGTTTTTGAGCGTAATCTGGATCGAGTGCATGTTCAGCATCGATAAATGCAGCAATTCCGCCAGCTCTTTGAGCATTAGCAATTGCGTGCAGTGCAACTGTGGTTTTACCGCTTGATTCTGGTCCATAAATTTCTACAACACGACCTCTTGGTAAACCACCAATACCTAAAGCGATATCTAGTGCGATTGAACCAGTAGGAATTACTTCTGCTGGTGGACGATCTTCTTGACCCATACGCATAACTGATCCGCGTCCGAATTGACGATCGATTTGAGATAAGGCTGCTTCTAATGCTTTATCTCGGTCATTTGCCGCTGTTGCCATTTGTGACCCTTTCTTTTGGTCCTGTTATCTGTGCTGCTTTACCTAAGGTAGGTGTTAGCACTGACATTTGCCCGGGACCTGGTTAGAGGTTGGGGACATCTCTTACCTGTGGACATTACTCGAACAGGTGTTCGAAGAATAGCAGACACGCCGTTTAATAACCTTTGGGTGCCAAACCCTGGTTATCTACGACCGCTTTCCACACGGTTTGGGCATCAAACCCCAGCTTTAGGGCTTCATCAACACTTACCCCACCCAGTTCGGGTAGCACAAAATCCTTAGCCCAGGAAGCTGCGTACTCTTCCCCAAAGTGTTCTCTGAGTCGGCGTCTTAATTCGGTAATCCACATAACACTGCCTAATTTAGACGTATATCGCTACTGAAAGACTTACATTCAACATGGATTTCTACGGTTTTACCTTATTGCTGCGCTGGGTGCTGGGTTGGTTTATTCAACCTAAATTAAGCAGCCTGCCTAAAAACACCACGACAGCTGAAATTGCGGTGATCATTCCTGCCCGTAACGAAGAAAAAAACATATCGGTTCTACTAACTGCATTGAAAAATTCCACTATTAAACCAAGTGAAATAGTTGTTGTTGATGATCATTCCTCAGATAAAACTTCTGAACTAGCTTCAGCAAGCGGTGCTGTGGTCTTAACCGGAACAGCGCTTCCGCAAGATTGGACTGGTAAAACCTACGCCTTACAACAAGGCATCTCTTACACTAAATCACCAATATTGCTTTTCCTTGATGCTGATACCAACCCAAAACCTGAATTAATAGGCAAACTGATTTATACCTTGAATCAATATGGTGGTCTTGTTTCAGTGCAACCTTTTCACCAAATGAAATCTTTTTACGAACGTTTCGCCAGTGTCTTTAACCTCATTGGTGCAATCGGGGCACGCTTAGGTGAAAAAAATGGTTTAGCCTTTGGACCTGTGATGATGCTTAAACGATCAGACCTAGAAAAAGTTGGAGGAATGAGTGAGGTTAAGAATCAACTATTAGAAGATAGAGCGCTGGGTTTACTCTTTAAGAAAAATAATCTTGCGGTAAATACTTTTATTGGCGCCAACGACGTATCTTTTCAAATGTATCCAGCTGGTCTTAAATCTTTAACTGAAGGTTTTACCAAAAATATGGCTGCCGGATCTGTAGGTATTAGTAAAACAAGATTCTTACTTCTCTTTACTTGGTTTAGTGGATTAGTGGCAGCTGCCTGGGAGTTACCTTTTGCTTATATCGCCTGGTCCCAAACGGGAATAACTCCTTCAATGTATCAATATATTTTAACTATTGGTTTTGGTGTTCAATTTTGGTGGTTTAGTAGAAAACTGGGTAACTTTAATTTCTATTTATTGTTTTATCCTTTGATGATTCTTTATTTCTTAATAGTCTTCTTTTATTCGGTCACTTTGACTTGGAGAGGCAAAGTGATTTGGAAAGATAGGTTACTTGATGCCAAAGCAGGATTAAAATAATGGAATCATTAAAATTCGTTGTGTTAAACGTGGGAACTTGGATTTTTTGGTTTTACTTCATTGGTTATCTTGTCTCCAAATTAGG
>Ga0209357_1000335_pt1 | contig 18079 bp, 18 predicted proteins | sample LauGreFBDMM110SD_2_FD_187573 | JGI IMG/M metagenome (GOLD analysis project Ga0209357, IMG submission 187573) | Freshwater lake microbial communities from Lake Michigan, USA - Fa13.BD.MM110.SD (SPAdes) (version 3) | ecosystem: Environmental > Aquatic > Freshwater > Lake | place: Lake Michigan... | reverse complement strand
CCTCAAGGGGGTGGAGCCGGATTGAGCCCGGGTCCATGCAGCGGTTGCCGGTTGCGCTAGCGGGCCGCCAGCACCTTTCAGGGCTTGGCCAGGCTCCAGTCCTTCAGGGTGGCAATCCCTACGAACCAGGCCAGGCGGATCTGGGCGGCCAGGCCCGAGCGCGCTGCTAGCTCGTTGTATTTGGCACGGCCGCAGTCAGTCTTGATCCAGCGGTAGGCAGCTGGTTCGACCATGGTGAAGTCCTGTGGGGTAGCCCCATCAGGATGGCCGCTGGGCGCGGTGAATGGCAGGTGCAGGGAGGCTCAGGTTCCTGGGGGCGGGCCCAAGGGACTGGCGCCTGGGCCGGCCTGGAGTAGGGCCAGCAGGCCCGCTTCATCGAGCACCGCAACCCCCAGGGCCCCGGCTTTGGCCAGCTTGCTGCCGGCTTCTTCCCCCGCCACCAAATAGCTGGTTTTTTTGCTGACAGAGCCACTCACCTTGCCGCCGGCCGCTTCGATCAGGGCCTGGGCGGCGCTACGGCTGAGGGTGGGCAAGGTACCAGTGAGCACAAAGGTGCTGCCTGCTAGGTGGCTCGATTGCCCCTGCCGGTCCGCCTCCCGTTCCTGGGGTCCCGCCGCCAGCGCCAGGCCCCGCTGCTGCAGTTGGCGGAGCAGTTGCTGGTTGGCCCCCGTGGCGAACCATTGGGCCAGGGACTGGGCAATCTCGCCGCCGATGCCGAAAAGGATGGTGATCTGCTCGGGCGCCTCGAGGGCGGCCGCTGCCAGCTCCGCTGCGCTGGGGAAGCCCTTGGCCAGGGCCTTGGCGTTGACCTCGCCCACGTGGTGGATGCCGAGGCCATAGAGCTGCCGATGCCAGGGTTTGGCCTTGGAGTCGGCCAGGGCCGCCACCAGGTTGTCCGCCGATTTTTGGCCCAGGCGCTCCAGGCTGGCCAGCAGGGCCGCGTCCAGGCCGTAGAGGTCGGCGATCGAGCCCACCAGGCCCCGATCGACCAGCTGTTCAATCAATTTGCTGCCCAGGCCATCCACATCCAGGGCCCCCTTGCTGACCCAATGGCGCAGGGCGCCGCGCAGGATCGCGGGGCAGCTGCTGTTGACGCAGCGGGTCGCCGCTTCGCCCTGCTCCCGCACTAGCTCTGAGCCGCATTCCGGGCAGTGGCTCGGCAGCTCCAGCCGCTGGGCGCCGGGTGGCCGCAGCTCGGGCAGCACCCGCACCACTTCGGGGATGATCTCGCCGGCCTTGCGCACCACGATCGTGTCGCCGGCGCAGAGATCGAGCTCATCGAGGCGGTCGGCGTTGTGCAGGGTGGCGCGGCTGACGCTGGTGCCGGCCAGGGGCACGGGCTCGAATTCGGCCACGGGCGTCACCACTCCGGTGCGACCCACCTGGCAGCTGAGCCGCAGCAGTTTGCTGGGGGCCTCCTCAGCGGCGTATTTCAAGGCGATTGCCCAGCGGGGCGCCTTCTGGGTGAAGCCGGCGCTGTCCTGCAGGCGCAGGTCATTGAGTTTCACCACCACCCCATCGGTGGCGTAGGCCAGGGCCTTACGGGCACTGTCCCAGCGGCGGAAGAAGGCCTCCACCGCGGCGAGGTCGGCCAGCCGCTCGGCATTGGGGTTCACCCGGAAGCCGGCGGCCTGCAGCCACTGCAAGGCTTGCCACTGGTTTTGGGGGCGGCCTGGGTCGGCTGGATCTCCGCTGCCGACGGGGCCCTTGGGCTGCCAGTCGTCTGGCAGATGCAGGGTGTAGGCAAAGAAATCCAGGCGCCGGGCTGCCACCACCCGCGGATCGAGCTGGCGCAGGGTGCCGGCGCAGGCGTTGCGGGGGTTGGCGAAGGGGGCTTCGCCCTTGGCCAGGCGCTCCTGGTTGATGGCGGCAAAGGTGGCATCGGGGATCAGGGCCTCGCCGCGCACCTCAACCCAGGCCGGCGGATGGGCCAGCTGCAGCCGCAAGGGCACGCTGGCGATTGTGCGCACGTTGGCGGTGATCTCCTCGCCCCCTTGGCCGTCCCCCCGGGTGGCAGCCCGCACCAGCAGGCCGTTCTCGTAGCTCAGGGCCAGGGCGTTGCCATCGATCTTGAGCTCCCCCACCATCTCCAGGGCCGGCAGGGGGGCGCCAGGGTCTCCCTGCCGGTCGAGCACCTTGAGCAGGCGGCCATACCAGGCCTCCAGGTCTTCGAGGCTGAAGGCGTTATCAAGGCTGAGCAGGCCGATGCGGTGCTCCACGCTGGTGAAGCCCTCCGCCGGGGTGCCGCCCACCCGCTGGGTGGGGCTGTCAGGCGTCACCAGGCTCGGGTCGGCGGCCTCGAGATCGAGCAGCTCGCGGTAGAGCTGGTCGTAAACCGCATCGTCGAGCTCGGGGGCATCGAGCACGTAGTAGGCATGGGCGGCCCGGCTCAGCAGCCCCCTTAGGTGAACGCCCCGGGCCTGCTGGGGCGTTGGGGCAGGGCTCGCCGCAGCCATGGGCTCAGGCGGCCGCCACTTTGCTGATGCGCTCCACCCGCCAGGCGTCATCCACCTTGGTGAAGGTGAAGTCGAGGGGCAGTTCGTCCTTGTTCTCAGCTTTGAGCTTGACAGTGAGGATCACCTGGCCCTCCTGCAGCCGGGGCCGGCCCGATTTGAGGTTGTTGTACTTGTTGAGCTGCAGGCTGGCCAGAAAGCGCAGGAACTGCTGGCGGTTGACGTGGGAGCGGTAGTTCTTGGTGGTGAGCAGGTAGGCCGCATCCACGCGGCCGGAGGCCACCTGGGTGAAGAACTGCTTGATCAACGGGTTGATGCCCCGGGCGCTGAGCACCAGGCGCACGGCGCTGATCGTCCAATAAAGCAACAGGCCACCGGCCCCCGCCAGCAGCACCTTGGTGCCAATTCCCTGCGCCAGGCCCCAGTCCATTGCGTCGATCCGTCTATTGCGGTCTCCGAGTCTGACCGACAACCCCGCCAGACTGCAGCCGAAAGGCTGAGCCGCGCCAATCCGTGCCCCTGGAGCCCCTGCTGCCCCTGTTCCACCGCCTCAACCGCGAGCATTTTGAGGGCAGCCTCGCCCCCGGCGGCTCCACTCTGGTGGCGGTGCGCTGGAGTGACGGCCGCATGACCCGCACGGCTGGCCTTTATCGCAGCGGCCGCCTTGCCGATGGCCGCGACCTCTGCGAGATCGTGCTGTCGCGCCCCCTGCTCGACCCCCTGCCCAGGGAGGCCACCCTCAGCACCCTCTGCCACGAGATGGTGCACGCCTGGATTGACCGGGTGCTGGGGGTGCGGGAGGTCCATGGACTCCAGTTCCGGGCCCGTATGGACCAGATCAACCAGGCCCAAAGTGAATTCCAGCTGAGCGTGCGCCACCGTTTTCCGGTGCCGGCAGCCCAGGCCCGCTGGCTGGCCCAGTGCCCCAGCTGTGGTGAGGCTTCTCCCTATCGCCGCCGGGTCAAGGGGGTGGCCTGCCGCCCCTGTTGCGACCGCCTCCATGGCGGCCGTTGGCATGCCAGCTGCCAATTGATCTTCCGCGCAGCTGCCGCCTAAGGTCCGCTGACCACCAGCTGCCGCCTCGCCATGGGCACCTTTCTCTGGGTGCTTGAGTTCAGCGGCCTCGGCATCACCTTGGTGGGCCTGGGTCGCGAGCGGCTATTGCGGGCGCGGGCCCTGCGACTGGGCCGCGCCCGGGCCTGGGCCACCCCAGTCGCCAAGCCCCTTTAGCCTGGGGAAATGGCTGATTCCGACCGTTCCTTCCGCCGCCGCGCCGCCACGCCGCTAGGGGGCCGGACCGACCTGCGAGCGGGCCCGCGGCCTGAGTCCCGGGAACCCCGCTTCGATCAGCGGTTGGATCAGTGGTTGGCGACGGGTCGCCAGCTCGTCGATGGCGTGGCGGGGGCCAGGCCGGGCTCCAGGGCCAGCGGTCGCCCGCAGCCGGGGGGCCGAGCCGGCGGGCTGCCACGCCCGGGCGGCCTGGGCCGCTGGGTGGAAGACAAGCTCGATTGGCTGCTCGAAGACGACGACGGCTGGCGCGAGCCCTGGGAGGCCCCGGCCCCGGGGGGCCGGGGCCGCGCGACCGAGCCGCCCTGGGGCCAATCCGAGGCGGCCTTCGACCCCGGCCCGGCCCGGGATCCCTGGGCCCCCCGCTCCAGTCGGGCCCCCATGGATGGGCGCCAGGATCTGCAAGCGCCTAGCCGATCTGCGGTGAGCCAGGCATCCCAACCCAAGCAACGCCGCCCCCTAGAGGCCCTCTCCAGGCGGGCAACCCCCCTGTTGCCGCCCCGCCCGCCGGCGGCCGAACGGATCGAGCCGGCGGGGGCTGGGTCCCCGGATTGGCCCGATGACGCCAGCTTCACGGTGGCCCGCTGGCAGCGGCCGGGCGGTCCGGGTTCCGCACAAGCCTCCGATCCTGGTTTTGAGGCTGATCAACCAGCGGCCGGCCCCGGCCGGCCTGTTCCCCGCTCCACCCGCAGGCGCCCAGGCACCTAATCCGGCCCAGCCTGGGGGTGCCCCAGCTCGGTGGGGGTGGCTGCGTTGGCGGATGGCGCGAGAGGTTCAGCTGGCCAGGGACACGGCGCCGTTGCTGTGGTTAGGGCGGCGGGAGCCCACCCTGGGGATGCTGGGCTCGGAGCTGGAGCTGGCGACTGGGCAGGCGCCTTGCTTCGGGTTGCTGGTTGGCCGGAGGCGGCTCACCTGGAAACTGCAGCCGATCTTTCGCAGTTGGCGGTTGACCGGTTCCACCAATCCCTTGGGCAGGTCTTCCGCCATCTGCTCGGCGGAGGTGCTGATTGAGGGGGAGCCAGCCTCAAGGGCCGAGAGCAGGGCCACCCATTGCTCCACCAGGGTGGTCTGCACCATTGGCACCAGCCCGCCGGCCTCGAGGATGGCGGAGCAGCCCTGGCGCTGCCAAAGGGCATGGCGGCTGCCGTGCTGGGGATGGCGCTGGTAGGCAAGTTTGTCGTCTAGGGCCCGCTGGCTGGGCTGGCCGTCGTGATCGCGTAGGCCGGCGTCGCTGAGGAGGCGGCCGCAATGGACCGCGGAGATGCCGTAAATGCGGCCCAGGCCCGTGAGCGTGAGCCAGAGGTCAGGATTGGCGGAGGCAGGCAGCTCCATGGCGAGGCAGCAATCTCGTTTCATGCTGGCCACCGCACCTGAATGCGGCAAGCTGTCAAGCGCTCCTGGCCCCAGGTTGTTACAGAGTTCGCAAATCGTTGTGTTGTAATCCTGACGTTTCCCCGGGATGGGGGTCCGTGGTGGAGCGTTCGGCGGCACCCAGGCTGGGGCCCAGCCAGCGCTCCAATTGGGGTGAAAACACTTCGCGGATCACGGTCAGTTCCTTGCCGCCGCGGAAGAAGCGGTAATGGCGGCTCCAGAAGGGGCCGGGCCTGCCAAACCGCTCCTCCAACCAGGGGGCAGTCACCTGGGCCAGGCCATCCACCTCCCGGTAGAGCTCGGCCCGGTTCGCCGTAAGGCTGTGCCAGATCGGTTGGTGCCGCTGGCCCAGGTGCCGGTCGGCCTGTTCCTGGTTCCACCAGCTCTCGGCCCAGGCCAGGCAGTCCTGGCCGCAGCGCAGCCACACCTGGCGCCGCAGCAGCGGTGGGGCCAGGTCCGCCACCTCAGCCGGAGCCTCGGGCCCGGCCAGGGGCTCCGGTTCCATGGCGATCAGCTCCACGTCCACCGCCAGGCCGCTGAGCAGTTGCAGGTGGCGGGTGGGGCTGCCATCGCCCAGGAGCAACAGGCGCCAGGGCCCGCTCAGCTGCTGGCCGGCCTGGGCCGCCACCACCTCTTGAAAGGGGGCCTGCCAGAGGACCTCAGGGGAGCCCAGCAGCCTGGAGGGCAAGGGAGGAGATGGGGTCATGGCCTCGATCCGGCCAGGTCCCTGGGCCGCTTGGGGCCGTTCAAGCTAGGCAGAGGGCCGGTTCAGAAGCCGCTGCTAATGGCGATTCGCCGTTGCACGCCGCCCCGCTCGATCACGGCCGAGTCCGCGGCGGTGGCGATTAGGCGCCAGCCGCTGGAGCCGATCAGCTCGCCCACCAGGGCATTGGTGGAACTGGTGCCCAGCTGGAAGATGGCCGAGCCCGGCCGGCCCGCCACCTGCACCACCCCCACCAGTTCGGGGGCACTCCCCTGGGCGGCCGGGGCCTGGCGGCCTGCCGGGCTAGCCGAGCCGCTGGCTGGCGGGGCGGGCCGGTTGAGCGGGCCACTGACGGGCACCCGCAGCACCTCGCTCTGGCGGGTGCCTGGCAGTAGCGCGCCGGGCAGTTGGGCCAGCTGCTGGATCCAGGGTTCATCCGGCGGCGGTGGTGGCACGCTGCTGGCGGTTGACGTCGCCGCGTTGTCCTGGGAGGCGGCCGCGTCTGTGGAGGTCTTGGCGCCGGTCGGGCCTGGGGGGCTGGCGCTGGAGGCCTGGGTCCTGGAGGGATCGGCGCTGTCCAGGCCCTTGAGGCGTTCCAGCAGCCAGAGGGTGCGTTCCTGGCGTAGGTCGAGGCTGGCCTGGTTCCAGCCGTGCCAGCACACCAAGGAGGTGGCCCCGGTTAACACGGCCAGGGATCCCAGGGCCAGAAGCTTGTGCTTGGGATGGGTGGCCCGGTTCCAGGCCGCCAAGCGTGCGGATCCGGGCCAGCGGCCCTCCCGCGAGCTGCCGGCTGATCGGACTGGCCCCCCAGTCCAGAACGAAGGGGCGCGCCACGGGCCCCTGGGCCGGGACAATGGGGTTGCCGGCGACGGTTCTTCCCGCACCTCCACCTCGATCATCGGCTCGCTGGCGGCGGCCTCTTGGGGGGTAGGAAGTCCGGGGGGATGGGGATAGGTCTGGGCGGCGTTGCTAAACACCCTGTCCATCACCTGTTCAGCCTTCAGCTCCCAGAAGGCCCTGGAATGGTTGATGGCACGGCGCGTCGCCAACAGCAGGCCCAGGTAAGGGGGTCAGATTAACGGCATTGGCCAGACCGCTGGCGCTGCTGTTGCAGTTCCAGCCAGAGCATCAAGGCGGCGATGTCCGCCGGACTAACGCCGGGTAGGCGGGCGGCCTGGCCCAGGGTGAGGGGCGCTCGCAGGGCCAGTTTTTCGCGGGCTTCGCGCGAAAGGGTGGCCAGGGAGGCGTAATCGATGCCTGGGGGAATCGGCCGGTGTTCCTGTTTTTTCTGGCGATCAATCTGCTGTTGCTGGCGGGCCAGATAGCCGCTGTATTTGATCGTGATCTCGGTCGCTTCGCCCACCTCGATCGGCAGGTCGGCAGCGGCCAGGCCATGGCGCACCAGGTCCCGGGCGTGGATGCCGGGGCGGCGCAGCAGGTCGGCCAGGGTGATCGAACCCTTGATCGGCGCGCCGGTTTCGGCCTCCACCGCCGCCGCCGCCGGATCACTGGCCTTGAGCCGCACCGTTTCCAGGCGCCGGGTTTCCGCCGCGATCGCCGCCAGCTTCTCACTAAAGATCTGCCAGCGGCGGTCATCCACCAGGCCCAGCTCCCGGCCTAGGGGGGTGAGGCGCTGGTCGGCGTTGTCGCCCCGCAACACGAGCCGGTATTCGCTGCGGCTGGTCAGCACCCGGTAGGGCTCGCGCAGGTCCTTGGTCACCAGGTCGTCAATCATCGTGCCGATGTAACTGCCTTCGCGCGGGAAGTGCACCGGCGCCTGGCCGCCCAGGTGACGCGCCGCATTCAGGCCCGCCACCAGGCCCTGGGCGGCGGCTTCTTCGTAGCCGGTGGTGCCATTGAGCTGGCCGGCCGTAAACAGCCCCGCCACCCGCTTGGTCATCAGCGAGGGCAGCAACTGGGTGGCCGGCAGCACGTCGTAGTCCACGGCATAGGCGGGCCGCAGCATCACGCACTGCTCCAGCCCCGGCAGGGTGCGCAGCAATTGCAGTTGCAACCGTTCCGGCAGGCCGGTGGAGAAGCCCTGGATGTAAAGCTCGGGCGTGTCGCGGCCTTCTGGCTCTAGGAAGATCTGGTGGCTCTCCTTATCGGCGAAGCGCACGATCTTGTCCTCGATCGAGGGGCAGTAGCGGGGGCCCTTGCTGTCGATGAAGCCGCCGTAGATCGGCGTGAGATGGAGGTTGTCGCGGATCAGCTGGTGGGTGGCGGCCGTGGTGCGGGTGATGTGGCAACTCATCTGCTCACCGCTCACCCAGGCGGCGGGATCAAACGAAAAGAAGCGATCGGCCGCATCGCTGGGTTGCTCTTCGAGCTGGTCGAGGGCGACGCTGCGGCGATCGACCCGGGCCGGGGTGCCGGTTTTGAGCCGATCGAGCCGGAAGCCCAGGGCCACCAGGGCCTCGCTCAACCCCTCGGCCGCCTGTTCGCCGGCCCGGCCCGCCGCCATCGATTGGTTGCCCACCCAGATCTGGCCCCCCAGGAAGGTGCCGGTGGTGAGGATCACGGTCGGGGCGGCGTAAACGCTGCCGAAGTAGGTGCGCACGCCGGTGATCCGCAGGTCGCCAGCCTCGGCGCTGCCGGCGGTTTCCAGGCCGGTCACCATGGCCTCGCGCAGGGCGAGATTGGGGGTGTGCTGCAGCAGTTGCAGCATCTGGCGGGCGTATTGGCGTTTGTCGGTCTGGGCGCGCAGGGCCCACACGGCCGGGCCGCGGCTGGCGTTGAGCACCCGTTTCTGCAGGGCGGTGGCATCGGCCAGCCGGCCAATGACGCCGCCGAGGGCATCCACCTCATGCACCAGCTGGCTCTTGGCCGGACCGCCCACGGCTGGGTTGCAGGGCTGCCAGGCGATCCGATCGAGGTTGAGGCTGAATAGGGCCGTCGATAGTCCCAGGCGGGCCGCCGCCAGGGCCGCTTCGCAGCCCGCGTGGCCGCCACCGACGACGATCAGGTCAAAGGATTCGCTGGCGGGACTGGGGGCGCTCATGGGCAGGAGGGAGATCGCGCCCGGTTGACCCATGGGCTGCCCAGGTTTGAAGGATCCGTATTGGAGGTTTTTAGGGGCTTTGAGCCAGCCTAACGGTCCCGGTTGGAGCCAGAAGCTACCAAAATGGGGCGACTGAGCTGAAGCCCCATCGCCGTCCCGACTTCACCCGTTGCCACGGGTCCAGACGCCATCATTGCGCCAACTACACAAGACCGATCGGCAACCGGGTCGTTCGACTATCAGCCCGCGGCTAGCTATGCCCGCCGCCTACGCCCTTTGCTGCCCGCTGAGGCCTTTCGCACTGACCCAAACCGGCTGGCCTTGGTGGCAATCAACCTGGCAATCCTTGGCTTGGGCTGGGCCATGGCTGACCAGTTAGACCGCTGGCCGGGTTGGTGGCCCCTGGCGTTTTTACCGTTTGCCCTAGTAATGGGCAATAGTGTAATTGTACTCCTCTTTACCAGTCACGACCTGCTGCATGGCAGCTCCCTGCGGGGTCGAGCCTGGCGCCGGGCTGTCGGCCTGCTCGGCCTAGCCCTGCTCTGGATGCCGCCAACCCTCTGGCAGGCGGTGCACAACCGCGAGCACCACAGCTCCACCAATAGCCTTTCAGATCCCGATCGCAGCTACCTCGAATCGCAGCCGGCCACCTGGGGTAAACGCATTCAACACCTGTTCACTCCCTCCGACACGGTTAGGCCACTCTGGCTAGTGGTGGGCCTGGCTAGCGCCTGGGGGGTTCATAACTTTCGCACGATCACTTCGGTGTTGCTGTTTAATGATGGGGCACCCAATTTCACGCCGGCCTCCTTTCGCGTTAGCCAAAAGGAGCGGCTGCTGATTGGCCTCGAACTGCTGGCTATCGTAGGCCTGCATGCTGGTGTGATCGTTTGGCTTGATGGCCAGCCACTCAAATTGCTACTCGCTTATTTCTTGCCAATTTGGATCGGTTACGCAGGGGTGATCGCCTATATTTACACGAACCATCTTCTATGCCCGCTTACTGAAATTAACGATCCGCTTGCCAATAGTCTTTCCTTAAGGGTGCCGAGGATTCTTGATCTGCTGCATCTGAATTTCTCTTACCACACTGAACACCATATTTTCCCTGGGCTCAATTCTAGTTACTACCCACAGGTGCGCCGTCTGTTGCAAGAGCACTACCCCGAGCGCTATCAACTGCTGGATGGGTCTGAGGCCTGGCGCCTTCTGCTCTCCACCCCGCGCCATTACCGTGATTCCTTCACCCTGACCAATTGGCGTGGGGATCGCCAATTGGCGGTGCCCCTATCCGGGGCTACTAGGGCTAGCGCCGGCGCTAGCGTTTAGGGCGAGGCCAGGTTGCGGAAGCGGGTGAACTGGGGTTCAAACAGGAGTTTTACCGTGCCCACAGGGCCGTTACGGTGTTTGGTGACGATCACTTCGGTGATGCCCCGATCGGCAGTTTCAGGGTTGTAGTACTCATCGCGGTAGATCATTAACACCAAATCGGCGTCCTGCTCGATCGAGCCCGATTCGCGCAGGTCGCTGAGCATGGGCCGTTTGTTGGTGCGCGATTCGACGCCGCGGCTGAGCTGGGAGAGGGCAATCACCGGCACGTTGAGTTCGCGCGCCATGCCCTTGAGGCCCCGGGTGATGCGCGAGATCTCCTGCACCCTGTTGTCGGGGGTGGTGCCCTCCATCAATTGCAAGTAATCGATCACAATTAAGCCCAACTCTTTGCCCTGCTCGGCCATCAGGCGGCGGCAGAGGGAGCGCATCTCCAGCACGCCTGAATTGGGCTTGTCATCGATGAACAAGGGCAACATGCCGAGGGTGTTGATGCCCTGGCCGAGCAGGGGCCACTCCTCCTGCTGCAGGCGGCCAGTTCGCAGGCGGCCGCTTTCGATTCCCACTTCCATCGAGAGCAGCCGGTAGGTGAGCTGTTCTTTGCTCATCTCCAGGCTGAATACACAAACCGGCAACTGGTGCAGTTGCGCCACATTTTTGGCGATGTTGAGCACGATCGAGGTTTTACCCATGGCCGGCCGGCCAGCCACGATGATCAGGTCACTGCGTTGCAGGCCCTGGGTGATCGCATCGAGGTCGTAGAAATTGACTGGAATGCCGGCCACGGCCGTGCCGAGGGAGCGGCTTTCGATCTCATTGAAGGTGCTGGTGAGGATCTCAGCGGTGGGGGTGAGGCCCTGGCTGGGTTTTTCCTGGCTGATCGCAAAGATCTTTTGCTCCGCCTCATCGAGCACCTGCTCCATGGGCTTGCTCTGGTCAAAGCCGAGGGCAATCACCTCATTGCCAGAGCGAATCAATTGGCGACGCAGGTATTTGTCCATCACCAGGCGTGCCACCTGGTCGATCGAGGCGGTGGAGAGGGTGCGCTCCACCAGCTCCACTAGCCGGCCGCTGCCCCCCACCTTGTCGAGCTGACCCGTGTCCGCCAGCCAGGCGGCCATGGCCGTGAGGTCGGTGGGTTTGCCCTGGCTGTGCAGCATCACCGCCGTGCGGTAAATCTCCCGGTGGGCGGTGAGATAAAAGGCCTCTGGCTGCAACACATCGGCCACCCGGCCGATCGCATCGGGATCGAGCAGAATTCCGCCGAGCACCGCTTCCTCCGCCTCCAGGTTCTGGGGCGGAATTGAATCGGGTAAGACTTCGAAGCTGGCGCCATCGCGCTCCCGGCCGCGGCCAAAGCCCCTGCGCCCGCTCGCGGGGGCCTCCTCGGAGGGGTCCTGGTTGGCCAGGGGAACGCTCACCATGGGTTGTTTGCTTGGCGTTGGCCTGCGGGGAACTGGTCTTTGATCCGATGTCCTGGGGGGGCTGGCTGGGCCCTAGGGGCTGAACCTTGCCCCAGTTTCTCGCCTATGGCAACGCCGCCAGTCCCCGGAGGGCCTGACGGCGTTGGGGCCAGCCCGGGGGCTGTTAGGACTTTGCGCAGCAGCGTTTGTTTGGCTAGGTCCAGACGGCTAGGAACCTGGCCTCAGTGGCTGACCACTTCCAAGTTGATCTCGGCCACCACTTCGGGGTGCAGCTTGACCTGCACCTTGTAGCTGCCAGTGCGGTGGATTTCGGGCACGATGATGTCGCGGCGATCGAGTTCCTTCTTGGTAGCGGTTTCGATCGCCTCAGCCACGTCACCGTTGGTCACGGTGCCGAACAGCACGTCGTCGCCACCGGTTTGCTTCTTGACCGTGAAGCGGCCGATTGTGTCGAGGGCGGTGCGGAAGGCAACGGCCTCAGCCTTGAGGGCGGCCTGGCGCTCGGCTTCCTTGGCGCGGCGGTGCTCCACCTGGCGCAGCACGGCGGGGGTTACGGGCAGGGCCTTACGGGTGGGAAGCAGGAAGTTACGGGCGTAGCCGGGGGCCACCTCCACCAGGTCACCGTCCTTGCCGAGGCTGAGAACGTCCTCGCTGAGGACCACTTGAACGCGCTTCTTGGCCATGGGAATCGAAACGAACGGTCTGCCGTCGGGGCGGTTTGTCAATGTACGCGAGGGTTGGCGCCGGTTGGAATCCGCACCCGGTCGGCCAGGCCCAGGCGGCGCATCAACCGGATGTGCTGCCAGGTGAGGTCGATTTCGCGGCCAAAGCCATGGCGGGCCGAATGGGGGAAGGCGTGGTGGGTGTTATGCCAGCCCTCGCCGAAGGTCAGGGCCGCCACCCAGGGGTTGTTGCGGGAGCTGTCGCCACTGGGGTGGACGACGTAGCCCCAGCAGTGGGTGGCGGAATTGACCAGCCAGGTGCAGTGGTAAACGAGCACCAGGCGTAGGGGGATGCCCCAGAGCACCAGGGCCCAGCCGCCGGCGCCGGTGGCGGTGCCGATCCAGAACAGCAGGCCGGCCAGGGGCAGCTGCAACAGCAGGAAGCCCTTGTTCAACCAGCGGTAGTAGGGGTCGCTGGCCAGGTCGCCGCTGAGGCGGGGCACGGCCGCCATGGCCGGGATCTCCTCGAACATCCAGCCCATGTGGCTCCACCAGAAGCCGCGGTGACTGTTGTGGTGATCAGCAATCGTATCGGAAAACTTATGGTGATGCCGGTGCAGCCCCACCCAGTCGATTGGTCCGTGCTGGCAGCTGAGGGCGCCGCAGGTGGCAAAGAAACGCTCCAGCCAGCGGGGCACGCGGAAGGCCCGGTGGCTGAGAAGTCGGTGGTAGCCGATCGTCACGCCCAGGCAGGCGGTGACCCAATAGAGCACCAGCAGGCTGGCGGCGGCGGGCAGGCTCCAGAAGCGGGGCAGCAGGGCCAGCACCGCCAGGGCGTGGATCGCCACCATGAACAGGATGCTGCCCCAGCGACGGCCCTTGGGCGCCGAGGGAATCGGCTCGCCCCGGCGGGGTTTGTGCAGCGATTGGGCCCGCGGCACCGGGCTGATGTGGGCCCCGGCCCGGTGGGGGGCTTCAGATGGGCTGAGCTGCGGGGGGGTGGTGGCCGTCATGGGCCTGCTCCAGGTGAATCGATACAATGGTAGCAGTACGAATCCTTAGCAAGTGGGCTTTCGGGAGGAACTCGAATCAGGCCGGGAGGCATTCGGGCATCTGATCAGGGTGTGGCATGAGCGCAATGGCTGGTCCCAGCGGGTCTTACCGGCCCTGGCCGAGCGCCTCGACCTGGGCCGGGTGCACAACTCCCAGCTTTCGATGCTGCGTAACCACAAGTTGCTCTCGCCCGGCCCGGAGCTGTTCATGACCCTGGGCCGGCTCAATGGACTGCTGGCTGAGCAGGGGGGTGGCCAGGGCCAGGGGCCAGGCATCGGTGCCGCGCTGGCCAGCCAGCTGCAGGACCAGGCCGAGTTGTTGGCGCCCCTGCAGGCCTCGGCCCTGGCCCTGCGCGCCGATGACGGCCAGCCCCTGGGGCCGACGGAGCTGTTTGAGATCTTCGTGGGCCTGCGCCAGCCCCCCGCCGCCTTTGACCTGCGCATCGCCGAAAGCGAGGCCGCCAGCCTCAGCGCCGCCCTGGCCGAGCTGTTCACGGCCGGCCGCTCCTGGCGCCAATGCCGGGACTCGGTGTTGGCGGCCTATCCGGTGGAGAAACGCCAGCGCCGCGAGCGTTTTGCCGAGGTGATGGCGGGCCAGCGGGAGTTCAACGCCGCCGAACTGGACGCCGAATTACCCGACCTGCGCCGCACCCTGGCCCTGCTGGGGGCGGCTGCTGAGCAGGAGCTGGGGGCTGACCAGTTTTTGGAGTTGTTGCGTCAAAAAGCCCGGCTGCTGGAGCAGTCGGGCCGGGATGGCAACAGCGATGGCCTGGCGGAGGCGATTCGCCGGGAGTTGCAGGTGGAACGTCCCGGGGGCTAAGGGGCCCGCCCGGGGATATCGATTCAGATCAGAACACAGTTGATCAGCCCAGATCAGCCGGTGTAGCGAGCCTCGCGAATCCGCTTGGCGAGACCAAGTTTTCGCAGCAGCCGGATGTGCTGCCAGGTGATGTCGAATTCAAACCAGCGCAGGCCATGGCGGGCGCTGGCGGGGTGGGCGTGGTGGTTGTTGTGCCAGCCCTCGCCGAAGCTCAGGATCGCCACCCACCAGCAGTTGCGCGACAGGTCAGGGCAATTGAAATTGCGGTAGCCGAAGGCGTGGGTGGCCGAATTCACCAGCCAGGTGACGTGATACACAACCACTAGGCGCAGCGGAATTGCCCAGAGCACCAGGCCGAGGCCGCCGCCAGGGACCTGGGCCGCATTGCCATACCAATAGAGGGCGGCGCCTAGGGGGAGCTGGAGCAGGAGGAACCAGCGATCCAGCCACACATAGAAGGGATCGGAGCTGAGATCACCGGTGAAGCGGTGCATCTCCTTAAGGGCGGGGATGTCGTGGAGCATCCATTCGCTGTGGGCCCACCAAAGGCCGCGGGCGGCGTCGTGGTGGTCGTTGGGCTGGTCGGAAAACTTGTGGTGGTGGCGGTGCAGGCCCACCCACTCAATCGGGCCGCTCTGGCAAGCCAGGGCACCCATCAGGACCAAGAGGCGCTCGACCCATTGGGGCGCTACAAAGCTGCGGTGCGACACCAGTCGGTGCAGGCCCAAGGTGACGCCAATCACCGTGACCCAATAGAGAATCGCCAGGGCAACGACCGCCTGCCAGCTCCAGAACTGGGGAAGCAGGGCAAACACGGCGGCCACATGCATGGCCAGCATGAAACCGGTGGTGCCGCGCTTGATTTTGCGCTGCTTGCCGGCCAGGCGTTCGCGCGGGACCACAAGGGCGGCCCGCATCCGGGCTTCCTGGGCCGACGTCAAACCAGAGCTTTCGTTGTCCTGGAGGCCAGATCCAGGGGTGCGGCGCGCGGCGGCGGCGTCAGCGGCAATAACCAAGACAATCTCCGAAGGGGTGCGCAGGCTCCAGTTCGCTGCGGACCCATGGAATGGGGGGACTGCGCACCACTGGCCTGGGATGCCAGCGGTAGCGATGGCATCAGGCGCGAAATCTAACCGGGTGGAGATCCTCGCGAGGCAGCATGGCTCTCTTTCCTTGGACCCTTTGATGACCGCACCCAGCCCGGACAGCAGCGACCCAGCCCCGGGGGCGCTGCAGGCGGCGCTGGCGCTGGTGGCCCAGGCCCAGGAGCGCATTGCCCCGATCGCCGCCCAGCGCACGGCGGCGGTCAAACCGCGGCTGGCACGGGTCCTGGACGCCTTTGCCGCCGAGCGCCTCGGGGTGCACCATTTCGCCTCGGTGAGCGGCTACGGCCATGGCGACCTGGGCCGGGAGGTGCTCGATCGGGTCTTCGCCCGGGTGCTGCAGGCCGAGGCGGCGGCGGTGCGGCTGCAATTCGTCAGCGGCACCCATGCGATCACCGCGGCCCTGTTCGGCGTGTTGCGCCCCGGCGATCGGCTGCTGGCGATCACGGGCCGCCCCTACGACACCCTCGAAGAAGTGATCGGCATCCGCGGCAGCGGCCAGGGATCCCTGGCGGAGTTCGGCATCCACTACGACGAGCTGCCCCTCCTGGCCGATGGCAGCGTCGATGAGGCCGGCCTGGTCGAGGCCCTGGCGCTCCCGACCCGCATGGTGCTGATCCAGCGCAGCTGCGGCTACAGCTGGCGTCCCTCCCTCTCGGTGGCACGCATGGGCCGGCTGGTGGAGCGGGTCAAGGCGTTGCAGCCGGCCTGCGTCTGCTTCGTTGACAACTGCTATGGCGAACTGGTCGAAGACCAGGAGCCCACGGCCGTGGGGGCCGACCTGATGGCGGGATCCCTGATCAAAAACCTCGGCGGCACGATTGCCCCCAGTGGCGGCTACGTGGCCGGCCGGGCCGACCTGGTGGAGCAGGCCTGCTGCCGGCTCACGGCGCCGGGCATCGGCAGTGAAGGGGGCAGCAGCTTCGATCTCAATCGCTTGTTATTTCAGGGCCTGTTTCTGGCGCCCCAGATGGTGGGCGAGGCCCTGATCGGCGCCGAGCTGACGGCGGCGGTGTTCAGTCAGTTGGGCTATGGCGTTAATCCGGCCGTGGGCGGCGAGCGCAGTGACGTGATCCAGGCCGTGCGGCTTGGCGATGCCGAGCGCCTGAAATTGGTCTGCCGGGCCTTCCAGGCCAGCTCGCCGGTGGGCTCCTACCTCGATCCGGTGCCGGCGCCGATGCCTGGCTACGCCAGCGAGCTGGTGATGGCGGGCGGCAGCTTCATCGATGGCAGCACCAGTGAGTTCTCCGCCGATGGGCCCCTGCGCGAGCCCTTCGTGCTCTATGCCCAGGGCGGCAGCCACCGCAGCCACGTGGAGCTTGGCCTGGAGCGGGCCCTGCGGGACTTAGCGGCGGCAGGCAGACTGGCGCCAACCTCCTGATCGCCTGGCTGGCCAATGGCCCTCAGTTCCTCCAGCGCCGGCTTTCCCGCTGACTGCCGCTACGCCGATAGCCACGAATACCTGCGCCCCGAAGGCGAGTTGCTGCGGCTGGGCATCAGCGCCTTTGCGGTGGAGCAGCTCGGCGACATCGTTTTTGTGGAGCTGCCCGAGCCCGGCAGTGCCCTGGGCCGGGGCACCAGCTTTGGCACGGTCGAGTCGGTCAAGGCGGTGGAGGAGGTCTACGCCCCGATCGATGGCACGGTGGTGGAGCGCAACGGGGCCGTGCTCGATAACCCGGAGCAGTTGCAGAACGACCCCCACGGCGAGGGCTGGCTGCTGCTGGTGCGTCCCAGTGATCCCAGCCAGATCGACGACTTGATGGATGCCGCCACCTACGGCGCCAAGGTTGCCGGCCATTGAGCAGGGGCTCCCCCTAGGCAGCCCTGCCGGACTCCTTAGGATCGACTCCAGCCAGGGGCCGGGCCTTGATTCAAGCTGCAGCGAATCCTGAGTTGGGCTTGGCGGGCTCCGGGGCCTCCCCGGCCCTCGCTGACCCGGCCCTTAGCCCTTTTGTGGCCCGCCACATCGGCCCCTCCGAGGTTGAGCTCCAGACCATGCTCGCCGACCTGGGCGTGGCCGATCTCGAGCAGTTCGTCGCCCAGGTGGTGCCGGCCGACATCCTGCTGGCCCCAGGCCTGGCGGCAGAGGGTTTGCCCGAGGGCTGCGGCGAAGCCCAAGCCCTGGCCGATCTGGCCGCCCTGGCGGGCGCCAACCAGGTCCGCCGCTCCCTGATTGGCCTGGGTTACTACGGCACGGCCACCCCGGCCGTGATCCAGCGCCAGGTGTTTGAGAACCCTTCCTGGTACACGGCTTACACCCCCTACCAGGCCGAGATCGCCCAGGGGCGCCTAGAAGCCCTGCTCAATTTCCAGACCCTGATTAGCGAGCTCACGGGCCTGCCGATCGCCAATGCCTCCCTGCTCGATGAGGCCACCGCCGCCGCCGAGGCCATGGCCCTCAGCCGCGGCGCCCACCGGGGCGAAGCCAGGCGCTATCTGGTTGATCAAGACGTGTTCCCCCAGACCCTGGCGGTGCTGCGCACCCGGGCCGAACCCCTGGGGATCTCTGTGGAGCTAGTGGATCCGGCGGCCCTGCTGGCCGGCCCTGGGCCCCTAGGGGATGCCTTTGGCCTGCTGCTGCAGTTGCCGGGCGCCAGTGGCCGCCTTTGGGATCCCAGCGCCGTGATCGCCACTGCCCATGGGGCCGGCCTGCTGGTCACCGTGGCGGTGGATCCCCTAGCCCAGGTGCTGCTCGCACCGGTGGGCCAGCTCGGCGCCGACATCGCCGTGGGCAGCAGCCAGCGCTTTGGCGTGCCGATGGGCTTTGGCGGCCCCCATGCCGCCTTTTTCGCTACCAGCGAGGCCCACAAACGTCAGATTCCTGGCCGCCTGGTGGGCCAATCGCTGGATGCCGAGGGCCGGCCGGCCCTGCGC
>Ga0209357_1000332_pt1 | contig 18164 bp, 15 predicted proteins | sample LauGreFBDMM110SD_2_FD_187573 | JGI IMG/M metagenome (GOLD analysis project Ga0209357, IMG submission 187573) | Freshwater lake microbial communities from Lake Michigan, USA - Fa13.BD.MM110.SD (SPAdes) (version 3) | ecosystem: Environmental > Aquatic > Freshwater > Lake | place: Lake Michigan... | reverse complement strand
GGTCTACCCACTGTGGAAATTGAACGCATATATTTTTCCGTTGAATAATAGTTTTGGATCATGGCCACCGCTAAATCTGCTGAACCAGCCAAGTTCTTTCGGGAGGTGTTCATGGAATCAGGATTACTGGAAGCAATCGCCTTGAAAACAGCTGAAACTTTGGTTTGTTGAGCCTTGGTTAAAGTTGTGGCACCTTGTGCCGGTGCTGACAAACCAGCAAAAAGCAACAAAGCAGATAAGACAACCGAAGATTTTTTAAATGTTTTATTCATGATTGGGATGTTACTCCGGTGGATTAGTCTTAACCCTCAGGCAACACCAGAAACACCAATTGGGTTTATTTAGGCTCAAGACCCGAGGTCATCTGCAAGGATAAGGAGTTAACCCATGATCAGAATCTCTCCTGCCCCTGAAAAAGTGCTCACCGAATCTGATTTATTAAACCTTTACCCTTGGCCAAATAAACCCTGGATCAGAGCCAACATGGTGCAAACACTTGATGGTGGTGTCACAGATCAAAACCAGGAAACTTCAGCACTAAGCACTGCTGCTGATAAACAAATATTTCGCCACCTCCGACAACTCAGTGACGTAATTTTGATTGGCACTAAAACAGCACAATCATCTCCTTACCTTGATTTCAAAATAAATGAACACAACCAAGAGTTAAGAAAAAGACTTAGATTGACCAAGAAACCCAGATTGGCAATAGTTTCAAATGAATTGAATTTCACTAAAGCTTGGCTCAAATTAAGAGTAGATGAAGCACAACCCATTATTTACACTTCTCTCAGCAATGAAGGTGCCACCCGACAATTTGTGGGTTTAGCAGAATTTGTTTTCTGTGGACAAAAATCAGTTGATCTTAAAAGTGTTAAACAAGATTTAGTGAGAAGATCTTTCAAAAGAATTTTGTGCGAAGGTGGTCCAACCTTGCTGCATGGTTTACTTGATGCAGACCTAGTAGATGAATTAGATCTTTCTGTGGTGGCACAGTTCGCTCAAGCAACAGAAATAACTTCGTTAGTTAAAGGTGCTGCTTTTAAAATTCCCTTACATTTCAAACCCCTTCATGTTTTGCAAGAAAATCAAACAATATTTATTCGCTACCTAACCGAAGGGCATAAATTCTAAATGAGTGACAACATTTCCCCTCAAAAACCTGATGGAGAAAACTATCCGGTTCAAAAATCAGATGAACAGTGGAAAGAAGAATTAACAAACTTTGAATACCATGTCTTAAGACAAGCTGGAACTGAACCTGCGTGGAGTGGAGAAATTCCAAAGGGTGAGAATTTAACTTATGTTTGTCGCGGATGTAATGCTGATCTTTTCACTTCCAATGAAAAATTTGATTCGCGTTGTGGCTGGCCATCTTTTTGGTCCCCGCTAGCAAAAGAAGCGATCATAGAATTATCTGATTATTCGATGGGTCGTTTAAGAGTGGAAGTGCGTTGTGCAAATTGTGGATCACATCTTGGTCATGTTTTTGAAGGTGAAGGATTTGATACCCCAACAGATCTGAGATATTGCATAAATGCAGTTTGTCTCAAACCCAAAGACTAAGGAAAACAGCGTAAACGGCGTTGCATCCCAATAGTCACTCCAGTAACAAATACAGTAATAAATGTGAAATCAGAAAATTCCCAATTTGAGCAACTAGTAGAAGCTGTGCGTAACGCACCACTGCGACCAGAAATCAGCACCGAAGAAGTGCCAGCCCCAATGCGTTTAGCTCCATACTCATTAGCAATTTCCGCCGAAGTTTTAGAAGGCGAAGACGACATCAGCAATGGTCGACTTGTTTTACTTTTTGATCCAGCAGGTGTGGAAGCTTGGAAAGGCACAACCAGAGTTGTAACTTTTACCAAAGCCCGTGTGGAAGCTGATCTAGCAAGTGATCCTTTGTTAACACAAGTTGGTTGGACTTGGTTGCTTGATTGTTTTTCTCAAAGAGGCATCAAGGCAAGTGAACTTTCTGGAACTGTGACTAGAACTTCATCAGATTCTTATGGAGAACTCAATAACCATGCACTAGAAGGAACTATTGAAATTAGAGCTTCCTGGACTGTCCCTGATCAACTGGGCTTACACGTTGCCGCCTGGGGAGATTTGTTATGCCAAGCTGCAGGATTACAGCCACTTCCACCTGGAATGACCCGAATTAAAAGATCTCTTTAAATAATTATTTTGTAATTGGGAACTAAATAGTAAAGTTGCTTCGTCCTAATTTTTAACTTGAAAAACTTTCTTTCTGCTCTGTTATTAGATAGCACACAAAACAAATCATTATTGTTACAAATTTGTAAAAATATTGGGGTAACCCACTGGGTCAATCCCCTAAGCACCAATGCGATCAGAACCCATTTTCGAAACCATGGACCAACCAATATTGCTTTACTCGATGAAAGAATCGGCACTGAATGGGGAGTAAATTTAGCTCAAGAACTAAAACAAGCCGGGTGCAAAAATATTGTTTTGTTCATTAATAAAACTAATCCAACTTTTCTAACCCAAGTAATCCAAAAAGGTAATAGAGGTTTTGTATTCAAGAAAAAAATCAAGCAAACCTACCCGAACTGGAAATTAACTAAACGAGAAATAAAAATTCTGCAATCACTGTCCCTGGGTAAAAATCTGAATGAAATCGCTTCCAGCTTGCACGTTTCTGTTTCCCAGGTGAAAAAGGTTTTGTGCACTATTCGTAAAAAGACTCAGATTTATGACCGAGCCGAGATAGTTGCCACCGCATTGAGAGCCGGTGTGATTGGCTAGAGGCATATGTCAGAGTCTTTGGAAGAAATTGCTTTAGAGGAAGCTGACTTTCTCACCCACATCACCAAACCAATTAGACCGATTCATCTGATTGATTCGCAAGAATTATTAGTTTCCTTCTCAAAAAAATTAAGCACAGCAGCGGAACCTTTCGCCCTGGATGCTGAACGGGCTTCAGGATTCAAATATTCGCAACGCGCCTATCTCTTGCAAATATCTTCAGCCACCTCTGATATCTATTTAATCGATCCCACCGGAATCGAAGACCTAACACCATTAAGGGATTTACTTAACAACAAATCTTGGATCTTGCATGCAGCCACCCAAGATTTATCTTGCCTTTATGAACTTGGGCTTAAACCTGGTGAAATATTTGACACAGAATTAGCTGCCAGATTGATGTCACTGCCCCATGTTGGTTTAGGTGGATTATTGGAAGACGAATTACAAATAACACTTGATAAAGAACATTCAGCAGCAGACTGGTCTAAAAGACCACTGCCCCAAGATTGGTTAATTTATGCTGCCCTTGATGTTGAATTCTTACATCAACTCAGAAACATTTTGATAACTAAACTCACCGCGAGCAACAAACTAGAATTGGCCACCCAAGAATTTCAAGCATTGTGTGTTTGGCAATCCCCTGGTGCAAAACCAGATCCTTGGCGCAGAACTTCTGGAATGCATGAAGTCAGAGGTGGAATCGAAGCAGCCATTGTTAGACAGATTTGGTTGAAGCGTGATGAGATTGCAAAAGAAAGAGATATTGCCCCAGGCCGTGTTTTAAATGATGCTGCAATTGTAGAAATTGCTGCTCAGAAACCAAAAACAGAAACAGATCTAAAATCTTTGTCCACTATTAAACACCGACCAGCTAAAAATGATTCTGCTATTTGGTTTGAACAATTACAAATTGCTGTGCAGTTGCCTGCTGACCAGTGGCCCGTGAAACAAAAAGCGACTGAAAGCTATCCCGCACCTAAATCTTGGTTGGAAAGAAGACCTGAGGCATATCAGCGTTTGCAGTTTATGAAGGTGGCTTTGCACCAGTTGGGTGAAGAAACCCAAATTCCGGTGGAACATTTGTGTTCACCTGATTTAGTGAAGCGTTGGTGTTGGGATAAACCCTCTCTAGATCAAGACTCCACTCAGCAGTGGCTCTTGGCTCATGGGGCACGTTCTTGGCAGGTAGAGAAAATCACCCCATTGCTGCTCAAATCATTAGACAACCCCGAGGTTGACGAATTCGAGGAACTGGGTTAGGTTAGAACTAACTCAAAAAAAGGAAAATCCCCTCTTGCTTGCTGGACTACTAATTGGCCTTCGCGAAGGTTTAGAAGCTTCCCTAATCGTAGGAATCCTTATTGCATATTTAGTTAAAATTGATTTACGCAGTCGTATAAAAACTATTTGGACAGGTGTCCTTTCAGCCGTAGCTTTTTCCTTAATTGTGGGCATAGGCGTGGGCTTAACTTCTGAATCATTAACAGAATTTGCTGAAAAATTCTTTGCCGGAACCATGAGTTTCATCGCAGTTGGTTTTGTAACCGGAATGATTTTTTGGATGAGAGCTGCTGCCAAAGGTTTAGCCAAAAATTTAAGAACCCAAGTTGATAGTGCCCTAATTGGTGGTGGCGCTTTTAGTTTAGCTGCGCTAGCTTTTGCGGCTGTAGCAAGAGAAGGTGTAGAAACCTCAATTTTCTTATGGGCAGCAGCACAAAATTCTGGAAGTTTACCAACTTTGGTGGGTGGCTTTACAGGTATCGCAATCTCAATTTTCTTAGGATATTTGATTTATCTAGGTGCAGTTAAATTAAACCTATCTGTCTTCTTTCGCACCACCGGTTTACTTTTGATGGTGGTAGCTGCCGGTGTTTTAACTTACGGAATACACGAATTCCAAGAACTTGGTTGGTTACCTGGTGAAGACGCAATTGCTTATGATTTATCAAATTCAATTGATCCCAACGGTTTTGTGGCCACCTTATTCAAGGGACTACTTAGCTTAAGAACATCAATGTCTTGGATGGAATTATTTGCCTACATTTCCTACATCGTTATTGTGGCCACACTGTTTCTAAAACCAGCCAAAGTAAGCAAAGACACTGTAGAAAAAGTTAAAGTTTCTTAATTCTTTCTATCACTTAAAACATCATCAAGTCTTGCCACTGCTTCAATAATTTCTCGAGAAATATCTTGGGCGGTTAAACCAATCTCTGACATAACTTGAGCACGAGTTGCATGCATTAAGAATTTCTCTGGAATACCAAAATCTCTTTGAGGGGTGTAAATATTTTGATCTCTCAAGAACTGTGAAATACCAGCTGCTACTCCACCTGATTTTGAATTATCTTCCACCACTGCAATCAACCTATGTTTGGCCGCTAAGGTTGCCAAATATTTTGGTAACGGCTTAATCCAGCGCGGATCAACAACTGTGACACCCATTCCTTGATCTTTTAGTCTGTGGGCCACCTCAACTGCTAAATGTGCCATGGCCCCAATTGAAATAAGTAACACGTCTTCTTCCCCATGTTTACTTAAAACATCAACACCTTGAATACGCTCCAGGGCCGGAATTGGTTGCGCAATTGCTCCCTTAGGAAATCTTAAAACTGTTGGTCGATCCTTAACCACCACAGATTCTCTTAACAATTCTCTTAAAGTTGATGCATCTCTTGGTGCTGACAACATCAAATTAGGAACCACTTGCAAAATAGATAAGTCCCACATTCCGTTATGACTTGCCCCATCGTCCCCTGTGACTCCTGCTCGATCCAACACAAAAGTTACTCCCGCATTGTGCAAGGCCACATCCAACAACAATTGATCAAAAGCCCTATTTAAAAATGTGGCATAAACTGCCACAACCGGGTGAAGTCCACCAAAAGCCATACCGGCAGCAGCGGTGGTGGCATGTTGTTCAGCAATACCAACATCAAAAATTCGATCAGGAAATTGTTGAGCAAATTTATCTAAACCTGTTGGCCCCAGCATCGCTGCTGTTATTGCCACCACGTCTTTTCGTTCTTTACCAATAGCTACTAATTCGTCACTAAAGACAGAAGTCCAAGTAGTTGCTGAGGCATTAACAGGTTTACCTGTGTCTGGATTAATTACACCGGTGGCATGAAATTTTTCTGCTTCATCATCTAAAGCTGGACCATAACCTTTTCCTTTTTCAGTTATGACATGAACCAAAACTGGACCGTTAAATCTTTTTGCCACCTGTAAAGCATTTTCAATCAAATCTTCATCATGACCATCAACTGGTCCTAGATATTTCAAACCTAAATCTTCAAATAAACCTTGTGGTGCGAAAACGTCTTTAATACCTTTTTTCATACCGTGCAAAGCTTCAAACACTGGTCTACCAATTGGGGATTTCAATAAGGTTTCTTTACCCCAATCCAAAACTTTTTCATACATTTCATTTGTTCTTAAACTAGCTAAGTGAGTTGATAGTCCACCGATAGTTGGTGAATATGATCGTCCGTTGTCATTAACAATAATTACTAACGGTCGATGAGTTTGTGCGGCAATATTATTTAGTGCTTCCCAACTCATACCCCCAGTAAGTGATCCATCCCCCACCACGGCAACTACATGTCGGTCTTTAAGTTCACCTGTTTGTTCATAAGCTCTCGCAATTCCATCAGCCCAAGACAAAGCAGTTGAAGCATGAGAATTTTCAACAATGTCATGTGCTGATTCACTTCTGGCTGGATACCCGGATATGCCATCTTTTTTTCTTAACTCACTGAACTGATCAAGTCTGCCGGTAAACATTTTGTGTACATAAGACTGATGTCCGGTATCCCAGATGATTGCATCTTGCGGTGAATCAAAAACTCTGTGAATGGCAATTGTTAATTCCACAACACCTAAATTTGGACCTAAGTGGCCACCAGTTTTTGATACTCGATCAATCAGGAATTCTCTAACTTCTGCTGCTAAAGCTGGAATTTGAGCTGAAGTGATTTTCTTTAAATCGGTAGGTGAATTAATGGAATGAAGCAATCCCATGTTGTCCTACCTTTCTTCATATTCCTAGTTAAACCCAATATTGCGTTTCTAGCCAATTCTAGAATGCCCGTGATTACCTAAACGGCCACAGTAAATGCTACTTATAGGCGAATAATTTCCCATTTCACACTCGCTGAAAGCGGAGCACCAGGACTTACAAGGTGTTTGGGGTGATTAACAGCATCTGGTGGGCCGGTTTGAGGTTCTATACAGAAAACATCTTCTAGCTCATCATAAATCACGAATGTGTCCACATCGCTGCTGAAATCAATTCTTAATGCTTCAGGCCACTCAATAAATCCTTTGCCACTGGGCACAACGAATGCATCATCAAATGGTGGGGTGCCGATCGGTTGTGTTTCATTTAAGGTGAAATTATTTTCGTCTTTTTTATATTGTGATTCAGCTTCTATGCCAAACTTGGCAATTTTTCCTTTACTTAATTGGCGTTTAAACCAAGGATGCCAGCCAAGTTGGGCTGGAAATTCAGCTTGATCAGTTGAGATTGAGGCATAACACTTTAAGAAATTATTAGTAATGCTCCATCTTTGTAAGACTTGCATTTTGATAGGCCACTTATCGTTTGTTTCATGCAAAATTTCAACAGCAACTTCTGATTGGTTTTGAACTTTTCCAGGGGCAAATGCCACAGTGCCATGAATGGCCCACTGCTGAAAATTAGTTTCCTGAGGAAAAGTTTTCCCCTTAAAACTAACTTGATTATTCCTAATTCGACCAGCCCATGGTGCCATCAAATACCAGCCACCAATTAATGGATGATCTCCCTGTTCTCCCAGGATTTGTAAATCATCTTTGAACCATGCTGTGGCACGTCCACCATTAATCGGATCAATTGCTAATTTGTGATCACCACTTACTATTTCAATTGTCATTTCAAATCCTTAGGCTTTGAAAAGAAAATATGTGATTAAGAAGTTCGTGATTTTCGACTAGTTATCGCATCAGCTGTTGCTGCTAACAAAAGCACGCCACCTGTAATAGCAAGATTTAAACCAGATGCTAAACCGATAAGTCCCAAACCGTTATCAATAACCGCAATAACAAATCCACCAATAACCGCATCGCTGAGTCGACCGCGTCCACCAAACAAACTCACTCCCCCAACAACGGCTGCAGCAATTGCGTTTAACACAATTGATCTACCAGCTGCTGCATCAACAGATGCTTGGCGAGAAGCCATAAGAATTCCTGCAATTCCTGCAAAAGAAGATGAGATCATGAACACTTTGATGCGCACTCGACTTACTTGAATGCCTGCACGTCTGGCAGCTTCAGCGTTACCACCAACTGCATAAACATGTCTTCCAAATTTTGTTCTATTTAACACAAATGTTCCTGCGGCCAAAAGTATTAACACAATTGGAACAACATAAGGAACACCTTTCAAAGAAGTAACTGCTGGATTTGCGCCACGTTCTAAGTTTAGGAAACTAACAAAGCCGGCACCAACAATCAATATTGTTAAGGAACGAAATACTAAAATTCCCATAGGTTTATTTAGTTGCCCTGATGTAGTTCTTTGTCTTCGTGAATATAGTGCTGATCCCACATAAAGTACAAAGATTACGGCTAACAAAATCCACCCAAATGCTATCGGCATTGGAGTATTCATAATTGCCAGAATTGGTGGTGCATCTATTCCAATTAGTCCACCTTTACCAACCACTACAAGTTGTAAACCTTGAAAAGCTAAAAATGCTGCCAAGGTAACCACAAACGAGGGAATCCCGACTTTGGCTACTAACAACCCAATCAAGAATCCAATTAACATTCCTAAGGAAATTGCAATAATTACCGCAAGAGGCCAAGCCACACCGTAGTTAGACATAGATATGGCCAGAAAAGCAGCCGATAAACCAGCAGTAACTCCTGCTGCTAAATCAATTTCACCCAGTAATAAAACAAAAGTTAAACCCATGGCCAATGTTGTTACGGTGGCTGTTTGGGTTAGAAGATTGGCAAAGTTAATAGGTTTCAAAAAAATTGGGTTTGCTACAGCAAAAATTGTGGCAAGAATCATTAATCCCAACAGGGCAGGTAGTGACCCTGTTTCTCCGCCTTTTACTCTGGCAATGTAATTGCGACCAGCATCAAGAAAAGATCCTTCGTTACCTGTTTGAATATTTGTTTGATTACTCATTTACACACCAACTTCTTGAGTTTTAGCACCAGTGATGTAGCCAACAACATCTGCTTGATTAGTTTCAGATTTCTTAACAGCTGCAGTCATTTTTCCTAAGTAAAGAACATAAATGCGATCTGCCACTGCGAATACATCTTGCAAATTGTGGGAAATAATGATGACTGCTTTACCAGAATCTGCCAATCTTCTTACCAGTTGTAAAACTTGTTCAGTTTGAGCAACACCTAACGCTGCTGTTGGTTCATCCAAAATAACAACTTTGTTGTTCCATAACACAGCTCGAGCAATTGCCACAGTTTGTCTTTGACCACCAGATAGACGAGCTACTTTTTGTCTTACAGATTTAACAGTTCTCACTGACAGTGAGGTAAGAGTATCTGCAGCTTTTGATTCCATGGCACCTTCATCAAGCACACCTGTGTGAGCTTGTTCTCTACCTAAAAACATATTGTGCACAATGTCTAAGTTGTCACATAAAGCCAAATCCTGGTAAACAACATCAATACCTAAATCAGATGATTGGCGTGGACTTTTTAATTCAACTGGGTTACCTTCAAAAAGTATTGTTCCTTGATCATAAGGTTGAATTCCTGCTAAACCTTTAATAAGTGTTGATTTACCGGCACCGTTATCTCCAACTAGAGCGGTTACCTCACCGGCACGAACAGAAAAGTTAACATCTTTCAAAACTTCAACTGGACCAAAATTTTTCTTAACATTCTTTAATTCAATTACTGGAGTCTCAGTAGACAAGAAATTCTCCCCTTAAATTCAAATGCCCTTTATTACATATTTGGTCTTGACACCCTATAACAGGTGTCAAGACCAAATATAACTATCTATAAATCAGATCTTAGGAAAGACCGATTTCTGTACACTTTGCTGCTGCGGCTCCGGTGCAAACATCTGCTGCCATTAGACCACTGCGATCAAGTGCTGCTTTGAAACCATCAAGTGATGCTGCATCTGCATACAACGCTTGTGGTGTAGCTGCTTGGAAAGGTGTTCCGTCAGCCAATTGTTTATTGGTTGCTGGGGTTTCACCCTTCAAGATTGCGATTGCCAATTCAGCTGCTGTTGAAGCTTCAACTAAGTAATCTTTGAAGACAGTCATACATTGCTTGCCTGACAATACGTTGTTCATTCCTTCTTTAGAAGCATCTTGACCTGAAACTGGCACGGTCAATTTGTTCTTATCAAGGATTGCGATTGCAGCTGCTGCGTTGGTGTCGTTTGCTGACACAACTGCGTCAACTTTTCCACCGTTTGCAGTAAGTGCTTGTTCAAAGTTGGTACCAGCTTTGGCACCATCCCATGTTCCGTCTGGACGCTTTGCGCCAAGTTTTGCCTTGTCAACTTCAACACCAGCAGCTTTTAATGCTGTGTCGTAGCCTTCAGCAAACATTGCAGCGTTACCGTCTGTTGGATCTCCATCAAGGAAAATCAATTGAGCAGTCTTTGGATCTTTACCAGCATCACCAAGACACTTAATGATTCCTTCACCTTGAAGTGTTCCAACTGTTACGTTGTCAAATGAAACGTAGTAGTCAACACCTTCAATTGGACGATCGTAAGCAATGGTTGGTACACCTTGAGCTTTGGATTTGGCTGCAACTTGTGCGCCAGCACCTTGGTAATCGGTGATAATCATTACGTTGCAACCTGATGCAAGCATTTGATCACCAATGGTGAGCATCTTTGCAGTGTCGCCTTCAGCATTTTGAATGTCGGTTGTAAAACCGGCTGCTTCTAATGCTTCTTTTAGTGCTGGACGATCTCCATTTTCCCAACGTGGGGAAGATGCAGAATCTGGCAAAATTACACAAGCTAGACCACTTGCAGCAGCTGCTGCTGTGTCTTCGCTTGCAGCGGTATCGCTACCACTTGAACATGCTGCTAATAAAAGAGCTGCTGCAGCGGTAACTGCGACTACTCCGAAAGAGCGTTTTAACACTCAGTTCTCCTTTGTTTTGTTGGACATGATTTAAAACAAATAAAGTTTTTGACTTTATTTATTTCAAACCAAGTATGTGGTCAATCGCTAACTGATCGAGTCTCTCGTTAAAGTAACCACGGTCAGCCAGTTTGTCGGCGTCAAATACCTCCTGTTTCAACTTGTTAGCTGAATCTGAGGAATAACCTCCGACAGTTGGTAGTGCTAATGAATCATGACCGGAAACTTTATGAGCAGCCTGCACATCGGGATCTGCATCATAAGCACGTGCTTTTTCAGCAAGTGCTAAATAGTTTCGCATCGAATTCTTAGCAAATTCCCAAATTCCATCGCCATGTTCACTGCGATACGGACGGGAATCAAAATGTTTAGGACCGGCGTAACCAGTCTTTTCTAATAATCTAACCAAGAAGAAGTTATCTTTAATTCCTTCTGACCCAAAACGAAGATCTTGGTCATAACGACCAATCTTTTGATCGTTTAAGTCGATGTGGAATAACTTATTTTGCCAAATAGCTTGAGCTACACCTTGGTAGAAAGAAAGTCCTGCCATGGTTTCGTGTGCAACTTCAGGATTCAAACCAACCATGCTTGGGTCTTCCAGTGTTTCAATAAATGCCATCATGTGACCAATTGTTGGTAAGAAAGTATCGCCTCTTGGTTCATTAGGTTTTGGCTCAAGTGCCATACGCATCTTGTAGCCGTTGTCTTTTATGTAACCAATAAAGAAGTTCAGTGCTTCTCTATATCTTTCTAACGCATCAAGTGGATATTTTGAACCAGCTGCTTCAACACCTTCACGACCGCCCCAAAAAACTGCGGTTGGTGCACCAAATTCTGCTCCGACATCAAGTGCTTTCAAAACTTTTTGTATTGCATACTTTCTGATTTGAGGATCATTTGAAGTAAATGCACCGTCTTTGAATACGGGGTGAGTAAATAAGTTTGTGGTAGCCATCGAAACCACAACACCTGAATCATCTAATGCTTTTCTGAAATCTTTTTTTATTTTGTCTTGTTCAGCAACTGATGAACCGTAAGGAAGTAAGTCATCGTCATGAAATGAAACTCCCCAAACATTTAATTCACCAAGTTTTCTGACAAAATCTGCTGGGTAAATTGGCGGTCTAGTTGCTTCTCCAAATGGATCGCGACCTGAATGACCAATTGTCCATAATCCGAAAGCAAACTTGTCTTCTTTTTTTGGAGTCATTGAAATACCCACAAATGCCTCATTTCGATTTTATTAATTGCGAATTTTTCGCTATAACCGACAACTCTGTCAACCTACCCTGAGGTACTTGAGCCTCGCCACTTGAGTTGATTAAAATTGAGCCACAATTCGGTTACTTTTCCATAACTTTTCGTCACTCTAAATGCAGAATCAGGCAAAACTCCCTTGAAAAGCCTCTCGATAAGCTTTTCTGATTGATTCTTGAAAGTTCACTTGTTTGATAACACTTCCTTTTAAATCCCAAAGCGGTGGATTTAATTCCCCACTTAAGGCCCAGGCCGCTTGGCGTGCTGCCCCATCGGCAACATATTCAGCAGCTGGTGGAATGTGAACCGGCACATTAAATAGAGTGGCCGCGATTTCTTGCACTGCTTTTGAAGCAGCTGCCCCACCAATTAAAACAACTCTGTTTGGTTTTGTGCCTTTCCCAAAATTAGTTATGACATCACTTGCTTCAGCAAGTGAGCACAGCATTCCTTCAATACAAGCGCGAGCAAAATTTGCTGGGGTCATATTGCTTCTAGTTAATCCGTGTAAAGATCCTTTTGCGTTAGGTAAATTGGGAGTTCTTTCTCCATCCAAATAAGGCAACAAAACTATTCCCTCAGAACCTGGTTTTGCATTCAAAGCTAATTCTGCAAATTGATCCAATGAAACATTCAAAACTGCAGCACCTGCATTAATTACTCGGGCAGCATTTAAGGTGCACGCTAAAGGTAAATATTTTCCTGTGGCATCAGCAAATCCTGCGATAACTCCACTGGCATCATTCGTGGGATTATCAGAAACAGTGTAAGCAGTTCCTGAGGTGCCCAGAGAGATGACAATGTCACCAGTTGTAGCACCTAATCCCAATGCAGCAGCCATGTTGTCACCAGTTCCAGGTGCAACAGCAATTCCAGTTGTGGTCTGACCAATAATTTCATTTGGAGAAGCAACTCTGGGAAGTTGAACTTCTTTACCTAAGGCAAGTTTTAATAAATCTTTTCGGTATTCGTTTGTTTGTGCTGACCAATATCCGGTACCTGAGGCATCTCCCCTGTCAGTAACAAATTCATCTGGGGTGCCCATCAATTGCCAAGTTAACCAATCATGGGGCAGCATTACCCCGCTAACTTTGGCAGCATTAGTTGGTTCACTATTAGCAAGCCAACGAAGTTTAGACACAGTAAAAGCAGCAACAGGAACAGAACCAATTGCTTGAGCCCATTTATCTGGGCCACCAAAGTCTTTAATTAATTCCGTAGCAGCATCAGCAGATCTAGTGTCATTCCACAACAGGGCATCTCGAACTACTTGTTTATTGTCATCAACCACAACCATGCCGTGTTGTTGTGCACCGATTGAAATTGCGGCAACGTCATCCAATAATCCCTTACTTGAGGATGTTAATTCACTTAACCATTTACTGGGTGAAATTTCTGTGCCATCAGGATGAGTACCACGACCTTCGCGAATCAATTCACCAGTTACTGCATCTCGCACCACAATTTTTACCGACTGAGTTGAAGAATCAACTCCTGCAACTAATTTTCGTGACATATCTTAAGAAGCAGCTAATTGTCGTAGCACGTAAGGCAAGATTCCACCGTGACGGAAATAATCAGCTTCACCAGGTGTATCAATTCTTACTTTCGCCTTAAAAGTTTTGGTTCCACTTTTACCTGTCGCAGTTAGGGCAACGTTTTGTGGAATTTTGCCGTTATTTAATTCTTCGATGCCCACAATGTCAAAAGTTTCTGATCCATCTAAACCTAACTTTTCCGCGTTTTCATCGTTAATAAATTGCAACGGCAATACGCCCATTCCAACTAAATTACTTCTATGAATTCTTTCGTAGGATTCTGCTATTACTGCTTTGACTCCCAGTAGTGCTGTGCCCTTAGCTGCCCAGTCTCTTGATGACCCTGAACCATATTCGGCTCCAGCAATAATAATTAAAGAAGTTTTGTCAGTTAGATAATCAATGCTGGCATCATAAATTGTGTCTTGTTGATTCTTTTTAAAGTTGAAGGTAAATCCGCCTTCAACATCTTTAAGAAGTTTGTTTTTAAGTCTGATATTGGCAAAAGTTCCCCGAATCATCACTTCATGATTACCGCGTCTTGACCCGTAAGAGTTGAAATCTTTCTTATCAATTCCATGTTGAGTTAGGTATTTTCCGGCAGGTGAATCAGCTTTAATACTTCCCGCTGGTGAAATGTGGTCAGTTGTTACCGAGTCACCTAACCAGGCAAGTACCCGAGCACTACTTATATCTGAAACTTTTCCAGGAGTTTTGGGCATGTTTTCAAAGTAAGGGGGTTTTCTAACATAGGTACTGGAATTAGACCAAGTAAATGTTTTACCTGTTGGAGTGGAAAGTTTTTGCCACTTTTCGTCACCCTTGAAAACATTGGCGTAACGTTTGGTGAACATGTCAGAATCAATTGCACTTTTAATTACCTCGAGAATTTCTTGAGTTGATGGCCACACGTCTTTCAAATAAATTGCTTTACCAGCTTCACTTGTACCAAGTGGATCATTATTTAAATCAATATTCATTGTTCCAGCAATTGCATAGGCCACAACCAAAGGAGGCGAGGCTAAATAGTTCATTTTTATATCAGGGTTGATGCGTCCTTCAAAGTTTCTATTACCACTCAAAACTGATACCGCAGCTAAGTTAGCCTGATTAATTCCAGCACTTATCGGTTCTTGTAAAGGTCCACTATTACCAATACAAGTAGTGCAACCATAGCCAACTAAATCAAAACCTAATTTGTTTAAATACGGGCTTAAACCGGATTTGTTCAAATAATCAGTTACAACTTGAGAACCTGGGGCCAGTGTAGTTTTTACCCAAGGCGCTCTGCTTAAACCAAGTTCGACTGCTTTTTTAGCCAGTAATCCAGCACCAATCATTACTTCTGGATTTGAAGTATTAGTGCACGAAGTGATTGCAGCAATTACTACTGCACCGTGCTTTAAAGTCATTTTTTCACCATCAAGTGAGACTTCTATTTCTTTATTTACCTCATTGGTATAGGTAGGTAAAACTTTATTGAAATTTTCTTTAGCATTTCTTAATGCCACACGATCTTGTGGTCTCTTTGGTCCAGCGATGGAGGGTTCAATTGTTGATAAATCTAATTCAAGATTTTCTGAAAATCTTGGTGCATGATTAGGGTCTAACCATAAACCTTGTGCTTTGGCATAAGTTTCAACCAAAGCCAATTGGTCAGCACTTCTGCCAGTAAATTTTAAGTAATCGATTGTTTGATTATCTATAGGAAAAATTGCTACGGTAGAACCATATTCAGGACTCATGTTTCCGATAGTTGCGCGATTAGCAAGTGGAACAGCTGAACATCCTGCTCCATAAAATTCCACAAACTTTCCAACCACACCATGTTTACGTAACAACTCAGTGATTGTTAAAACTAAATCTGTAGCGGTTACACCTTCTTTTAGTGCACCAGTTAATTTAAACCCAACAACTTTAGGAATTAACATGCTTACTGGTTGGCCTAACATCGCAGCTTCTGCTTCGATGCCACCCACTCCCCAACCAAGTACACCTAAACCATTAACCATGGTGGTGTGTGAATCGGTTCCCACCACAGTGTCTGGGTAAACCATTCCATTTCTTTCAAAAACAACTCTGGCTAAGTTTTCAATGTTTACTTGATGCACAATTCCAGTTCCGGGTGGTACTACTTTAAATTCAGAGAAAGCACTTTGTCCCCAGCGCAGGAATTGGTATCTTTCTTGATTTCTTTCATACTCAAGATCAACATTTATTTTTAAGGCCATATTTGATCCAAATGCGTCAGCAATAACAGAATGATCAATCACAAGTTCAGCTGGTGCTAAAGGATTTACTTTCTGGGGATCTCCACCTAAATCAATCATTGCTTCACGCATTGTTGCTAAATCAACAATTGCTGGAACTCCCGTGAAATCTTGCAGGATTACTCGAGCTGGGGTGTAAGGAATTTCTATACTTGGCTCAGCTTTTTCATCCCAGTTGGCAACTGCGTTGATGTGATCTTTGGTTATGTTCACACCATCTTCGGTGCGCAATAAGTTTTCTAAAAGTATTTTTAGACTGAAAGGCAAGGTTTTAGCACCAGGAATTTTATCAAGGGCAAATATTTGACTGGAGCGATTATTAAAACTTAGAGTTTGCAAGGCTCCGAAAGTGTTTATACTCATCTATCCCTCAGTTTTATCAATAACCAAACACTATCAGTGGGAAGAAAAAAGACTTATTCGTGCACCAAAACTGCCACGGATTCTAAATGGTGGGTCATGGGAAACAAATCAAATGCCACAACTGTTTCAAGTCTCCAGCCATACTTTTTGGCGATTAAAACGTCTCTGGCTAATGCTGCTGGGTCACAAGCAATATAGATAATTTTTTGCAATGTTTGGGCACATATTTGTTGCATCACATTTTGACCCGCACCAGATCTTGGTGGATCAAGCACCACCACATCAAACTTAGTTTTTACTGACTTAATCCATCGGTCTACCCGATCACCCACCACTTGCACATTTTTGAAATCTTTCAAATTTGTTTTGGCATTTTGGGCAGCATTTCTATCTGCTTCAACCACAAAACCTGTTGCCTGTGGAAATTCTTGTAACAAAGAGTGAGCTAACACTCCTACTCCGGCATAAAGATCAGCAAATGAGTCAACTTTTAGTCCAGAAATTGATTTTTTGATCTGGTTACTCAAAACTGAAGCAGCCCCTGGGTGTACTTGCCAAAACCCATCCCCTGCTACCGCGAAATCATGACCGTCTACTTCTTGAACAGCATTGGGAGCACTAGGTGTTCTTTTCTCAACTGGGTAAACAATTGTTTCATCTTTAGATTTCACAATTAATATTTCTTCCCCGATGTTGCCTTCAGGTAAGTTTTTTAAAACATCGTTTATTGAGTTGTTCGCAATTAAGCACTTATCTATTACTTGGACTTCGTGTGAACGAGTTTTCCTAAATCCCCATTTACCTTGTTCATTTGCAACTAAGCGAATTCTAGTTCGCCAGTTATAGTCACTGGGCTCAACTGAATTAATGGAACAAATTTCTTTAGCGTTAGGAACTTGTCCAAATCTTTCAAGTTGTTCCACAAGCACTGCTAATTTAAGTTCTCTTTGAAATGTGGGGTTAACGTGCTGCCAATCACAACCACCGCAACCATCAGGTTTGAAGAATTCACATTTTGGTTCAATACGGTGCGGCGAAGCTGAAATAACTTTTATTGTTTGAGCAAACCAGGATCTTTTACCAGGTGCCAGTGAAACTAGTTTTACTTCCACAGTTTCCCCAGGTAATGCATGTCTAACAAATACGACAACACCATCATGTCTTGCCACACATAAACCACCGTGGGCCACTTTTTCGATATTTAAAGTAAGTAAATCTCCTGGGTTCACGGTGCTAGGGGCGACGCAGATTCTGAACTACCGGACGAGGATTTTTCTCCTTGACGTTTTCACTTGATATTAGTTGCCAGGGAACACTTACAACCATTACTCCTGGAGTGAAGAGTAAACGAGATTTTAATCTCAGCGCAGATTGATTGTGAAGTAACTGCTCCCACCAGTGTCCCACTACATATTGCGGAACAAAAATAGAAATCACATCTCGAGGGCTTTCTCTCTTAATACTTTTTACATAATCAAGAATTGGTCTTGTTACTTCTCTAAACGGAGAATCCAAAACTTTTAAAGGAATTGGAATTTCAAGTCTTTCCCAATCAGCTTTTAAATCCTCAGTCTCTTGGTGATCTACTAACACAGTTACTGCTTCCAGTGTGCTCGGGCGAGTGGCTCGGGCATAGTAAATTGCCCTTAAAGTTGGCTTGTGCATTTTTGAAACTAAAACAATTCCATGAATTCGACTGGGAAGAGTTTGGTTATCTTCAGCATCTAATTTAAGTTCCTCACTGACTTTCTTGTAATGCGAATAAATTGAACCCATAAGTGTTATTAAAATCGGAATAATTAATACAACTAGCC
>Ga0209357_1000330_pt1 | contig 18214 bp, 25 predicted proteins | sample LauGreFBDMM110SD_2_FD_187573 | JGI IMG/M metagenome (GOLD analysis project Ga0209357, IMG submission 187573) | Freshwater lake microbial communities from Lake Michigan, USA - Fa13.BD.MM110.SD (SPAdes) (version 3) | ecosystem: Environmental > Aquatic > Freshwater > Lake | place: Lake Michigan... | reverse complement strand
CGTGCGGTGGAAAAACTTTTTCAGGTCAGCGCGACCTTTTTTGGCTGATGTTCACTTTCTTCGCACCCGTGCTGTCCTTGATGGCACGCATCTTGATCGCGTTCTCGGTGACATTTTTGGTGCCGGGCATTTGGGCCTGGTTTAAAGACCACCAAGATTTGCAATTGATTTGGTTGGCTGGTTTTGGCCTGACCGCTGCCAGCGGCATGGTGCTGGCAGCCATCACGCAGCGCCACCGGCGCGAACTATTGGCTAAAGACGGCTTCTTGCTGGTCAACCTGGTGTGGTTGGTGCTGCCCGCTTACTCGGCCTTACCACTCATGTTTTTGGTGCCAGAGATCACTTGGTTCAAGGCCTACTTTGAGGCCATGAGCGCGCTTACCGCAACGGGCGCAACGGCTTTGACGGGGCTTGAGCATTTGCCGGTTTCGGTCAATATTTGGCGCTGCTTTTTGCAGCTGATCGGTGGGCTGGGCATCATGCTGTTGGTGGTGGCGGTGTTGCCCATGTTGGGATTGGGCGGCATGCAGCTGTACAAGACCGAAATGCCCGGCCCTATGAAAGACACCAAGTTCACCCCCCGCATTGCCGAAACGGCGCGTGGCTTGTGGGGCGTGTACTTCTTGTTTTCTGGCGCGTGCCTGTTGGCTTACCGCTGGGCTGGCATGAGCTGGGCCGATGCCTTTATGCACATGTGCACCACCATGGGTTTGGGTGGTTTTTCTTCGTATGACGCCAGTTTTGGGCACTTCAACTCGCCCATGATCGAGTGGGTGGCCATCGTTTTCATGACTTTGGCGGGGATCAGTTTTGTGCGCTACTTTGTTGTGCTGCGCAGCCGCTCCATCTTGCCCATCAGTAACGATGGCGAGATCCGCACTTACCTAGGTGTCTTGTTGGCCTCCACTTTGTTGGTGATGGCCTTGCTGCTGGTCCATGGTGTTTATGAAGACGGGCTGGAAGCCTTGCGCATCAGTGCTTTCCATGTGGTGTCTTTGGCCACCACCACCGGTTATGCCGCCACCGATTACGCTCAGTGGCCTGTATTTGCCCCGATTTTGTTGATGTTCTTGGGCTGCTTTGCGGCATGTGCGGGTTCTACGGGTGGCGGCATCAAGATGGTTCGCATGATCTTGCTGGTCAAGCAAGCCCAGCGCGAGTTGGTGCGCATCATCCACCCCCGTGTCATCAACCCGGTCACGCTGGGCGGCGCCGTGATCCCCGTGTCGGTCATGACAGCGGTGTTGGGCTTCATGCTCATTTATGGCGGTGCCACCATGGGTCTGAGCATGCTGCTCTTGCTAAGTGGCTTGGACACTGTGACCGCATTTTCGGCCGTTATTGCCACCATCAACAACATCGGCCCAGGCTTGGGTCAGGTCGGACCCTCGGGCAATTACGGCGGCCTGAGTCCCTTCCAGTTGGGTGTTTTGAGTTTTGCCATGTTGCTGGGCCGACTGGAACTACTGTCGGTGCTGGTTTTGTTCAGCTCACACTTCTGGCGCAAATGAAGGCGGTATTTTTCTGTTGGAACAAGAAGAGACACATGCCTGATAACAAACAGGACCTAAATGCTGGCAAGAACCCCATGGCAGCTCAAATGGCCTGCATTGAACTTGAAAAGCAACTGACATTTATTGCTCTTACTCAATTTGGACTGCGTCAATGATGTGTCTTGTCCGAGCGGCCATGTCCAACTTGTAAAGGGATGCTTAAACGCTAAGTAGTCAGCTGCCCACTTGTTTGCCTGTGCTCACCAATTGCATTGCCGAAGCAATCAGTCCAGAGACTTCGGTTAAGTTGCCCGGCACAATCAGTGTGGTCTTGGCGTCTTGCGCAACTTTGGCGTAGGCCTGCACGGCCTGTTCAGCCACTTTCAGTTGTACCGCCTGATCACCCCCGGGTTGGCGAATGGCGCTTGCAATCCGCTCAATGGCTTGCGCAGTCGCGTTGGCCATTTCAGTTATAGCAGCAGCATCCCCTTGCGCCTTGTTGATGGCGGCCTGCTTTTCACCCTCTGAGCGAGCAATGAAAGCCTCACGCTCGCCAGTAGCGATATTGATTTGCTCTTGGCGACGGCCTTCAGAAGCTGCGATCAAGGCGCGTTTTTCACGCTCAGCGGTGATTTGCGATTGCATGGCCAGCAAAATTTCTTTAGGTGGAGTCAGGTCCTTGATCTCATAGCGCAGCACCTTCACACCCCAGTTGAGCGCCGCTTCGTCAATCGCGGCTACAACCTGCGAGTTGATGATCGTTCGCTCTTCAAATGTCTTGTCCAGTTCCAGTTTGCCGATCACGCTGCGCAGACTGGTTTGAGCCAGCTGGGTCACGGCAATGATGTAGTTGGACGAACCGTAACTTGCCAGCTTAGGGTCCGTCACCTGAAAGTACAGAATACCGTCGACCTGCAACTGCGTGTTGTCGCGCGTGATGCAAATCTGGCTGGGCACGTCCAGAGGGATTTCCTTCAGACTGTGCTTCTGGATCACCTTGTCGACAAAGGGCACCACAAAGTTCAGGCCCGGGGCCAGGCTGGCATGGAATTTACCCAGCCTTTCAACCACCCAAGCTTCTTGTTGCGGCACGACCTTAACGGTTTTTATGATGAACAAGACCGCAATGGCCAAAAGGACGATTGAAATTTCCATGATTTTCTTTCTATGAATCTAACCTTGACTTAAACTTTATGCAGCACCAAAGTATTGCCTTGGATATCTTGGATTTGATAAACACCTAGATCTTTAGAAATTCCTTTTGCACAAATGGCAGTCCAGTTTGCGCCTCTGTGCTTGACTTGTGCAGTGCCGTTGCTGAGCCATTCATGCACTTCTACTGTTTCACCGACATCCAAGTGTTGGGCAGGAACTTTTTCAGGGTGTGACTTTAGTTTTTGCAATACGTAAATGCGCCAAAAAATAGCAGCCAGTCCGCCGACTACCGATCCTGTGATGAGCTGTGTTGTAACGCTTAGTTGAGCATGCGCTGCGATGGCACCCGCTGTCGCGCCTATTGCGAGCATAAGCAAGTAGAAAGTGCCCGTCATCAGCTCTATGCTTACAAGTGTGCCTGCAATGATCCACCAAATGCTTGACTCGTTCATGGATGAGACTTCCCTTTAAATAACGTATCTCTAGCTTTCTATCTTGCCATGAATCGCCCCGGGTTTTGAGGAGGCTCCAAACTTTGAGAAGATGGAGCCATGAACACATATCCCCAAATAGCCCAATTACCTGGCTCACTTGGACTGTGATTGAAGCCAAATCCGGCATGTCCTTGATTCGAGGGCATTCTGCAATTGAAATTACAAGGAACTCCCATAGACTTGGGCATATTTGGGATTTTTAGACGAGGTCGTCATGTGCAGATGGGTAGCTTATGCGGGTCCAGAAATTTACCTTGAAGACTTGATCTTCCACCAAGAGCATTCCATTGTGAGTCAGAGCTTGGCAGCAACCCAGTCTGCATGGGTTACCAATGGCGATGGGTTTGGTGTTGCCTGGTACACCAAACGCACCACACCTGGACTGTTTAAAGACATCCTGCCCGCTTGGAATGACAGCAATCTGCGCTCACTTGCTGCACATATAAGAACTAGATTATTTTTTGCTCACGTACGCGCTACTACTGGCACAGCGGTCAATAGGAGTAACTGCCATCCATTTACGTGGCAAAACTGGACTTTTATGCACAACGGCAAGATTGGCAACTGGCATGACTGCAGAAAAGATGTTGAAGACCTCATTGACCATGTGCACTATCCACACAGGGAAGGCACCACTGACAGTGAAGCCCTATTTCTAGTTGCACTCAGCAAAGGTTTGATTAACGACCCAATCAACGCCATGCAAGCTACTTTGCGCGATGTCAACAAAATCATGGAAAGACACCACGCGGACGAACCCATGCGGATTTCCTGTGCTTTAACCAACGGCAAAGACATTTGGGCTTTTAGGTATTCCAGCGACGACCAATCCCCCAGTATGTACTTTGGCTCCCCCCACACACGAGCCAGCGAAAACGGCTTGCACCCCATCACAACCATTGCCTCAGAACCTTCTGACTCGGATGCAGCTCATTGGTTCAAGGTCGAAGAGCGCAATGGTGTGCATTGGACCGAGCATGGGTTAGAGCATTTCAAAATGGCAATTTAAAGAAACAACATGCCCTAAATAGATTTGGATTAAATTATGCTGAGTATCGAAAAAATCAATAGACACGCTGTATGAATAAAGTCGCAGGTGCAATCGGCAAATCGTTGGCCGTTTATCTCAGCAAAGAGCTCGAAATCAACGGCACAGCTCCACCATCCAACCCCTTGCATCTACAGGCTACTTTGCGACCAGGTGATGTACTGCTGATTGAAGGTAACACCCGAATAAGTGCTGCAATCAAATACCTGACCCAGTCCACGTGGTCTCATGCCGCACTTTACGTAGGTATGAATTTCAGCCTAAATGCACCCGAACACCACTGTCTTATAGATGCCGATATGGTGCATGGAGTTCGCAGCACTGGACTTGATAGATTTATGAATCTGCACACAAGAATCTGCAGACCCATAGGACTTAGTGAGCAAGAATGCAACGATGTTGCACAAGCAGCTATTGACAAAATTGGACATCAATACGATTTACGAAACGTTCTTGATCTAGCAAGGTACTTGTTACCAACGCCACCGGTTCCGACTCGATTCAGAAGAAGTTTATTGTCACTGGGCAGTGGCGACCCAACGCGAGCAATCTGCTCTACATTAATTGCTCAGGCATTTGAAGGCATTCACTACCCCATCATTGCCTTAGAGCACAAAAGGCCAGGTACATCAGCCAATGAACATGACTTTACAACTCAAAAATTTCAACCAAAGCAGTTCAAACCCAAGCACCACTCGCTTCTAACACCTAGAGACTTTGACGTTTCCCCCTACTTTGCCATCATCAAGCCAACAGTTGAGTGTGGGTTTGATTTTCGCAATCTTGAATGGGTTGAATAAATAATGCATGCACACCTACCAAGCTTCCGTCAAAGTTAGAGCCAACAATGGTCGCAGCCAAGTTGACAAAGGATTTGTCGCATTTTTTAAAAATTTAATTGCGTCACCATACAGCAGTTGAGAAAATTTTTAGCATGCTATAAACTTAAACTACATTTGTAGCAAAGGAGTTTAAATATGGGTATGCCAGTAAGAATTGACAACAAACTATACGAGCAAGCAAAAAGCGAAGCCAAAGCTGAACACCGAACAATTGCTGGTCAGATTGAGTTTTGGGCAACTGTTGGGCGAGCTGCAATCGACAATCCAGAATTGCCAATTGATTTTGTTGTGCAAGCATTAGCTTCGATGAAAGAGCCACGCAGCGATGCAACTCCATTTCAGCCACGTAGTCGCACATGACGTATCAAGCAGTACAGACCCGCAGATTTGCGCGTCAATATAAAAAGCTGCATGACAACATTGCTTCTGATGTAGATATAGCAGTTGCTACAGTTGAATCTTCCCCGAAGATTGGAGACAAGAAAAAAGGTGATTTATCAGCCTTGTATGTTTATAAATTTCGAAGTCAGGGACAGCTTTACTTGCTGGGATACACAATCGGCGAGGGACTTAAATTGGTGTATCTTGAGGCAGTAGGACCGCATGAAAATTTTTACCGCGATTTGAATTAAGCGCTTAGGGCCTCAAGATCAGATTCACCCACCACATGCTGAACTAGCCAATCGCTACTTCAATGAATGTCTACTTAATGGGGGGAATACCACAGACGATCCTATGAATCTTCGTGATGTCTTCATCAGAGTCGATTTCTTTCCATTTAATCTGTGTTTGAGTAAAGTTTTCCAAAACTTCGCCCAAGCCATTCAAATCCGAGAAAACAATAAAGGACAAAGTACTGAAATTTGCTTGCGCACAATTTAATTTTTCTTGCTTTACAACTGACCAATTTCTTTTGGGGCCAGTCCCCGATTCAAGTGTTATAAAGTTTTGTAAAACTTCAATTTCTATGTAAGAACTTTCTGCATTGTTTGAATATTTGCCAATGTAGTGGTCTACCCTCATACCCTTTGATCCTGGTCGCCAGGGTTCAATTTGGGTTGTAAATAAAAACCCCCACTCTGCCGACGCTGAAAAACACAGCAAAAGTAACCCCGATAACACCCACTTTTTATGCATAGCTTAACTTTCGCCACCTTACATTTTCGACACACACATCATAGGCCCAAGCTGTCTACTGCACCGTGGAAAGTCCACTTTTTGACCTAGGTGCCATGGGTCATTAACCATACATCAACCCTAAGTTAGGCGTCGTTAGAGCTGCAAAAATCTGCTAACGCGAAGATTCACTTCAGATGTCGCTGTCAAAATCACCCCCAAAATCGCTACCGTAGTCACTGGCGCTGTTATCGTAGTTCTGAGCCACCTGCTGGCCCGAGTCTGCGGGAGCGTTGGAGTGGTCTAGCGCTGTACCACTCTCTGGGCTGGTGTTTTGCCCCATCATGCTCTGAATACCTTGGTACAGCATCGAGCCTGCTACAACACCAACGGCGGTAGTGGCAATGGCGCCCAACATGCCTGAGCCCCAAGCGCTTGGCTGCGCTGCCCCTGCTGCCAGCCTGGTCGCAGCCATTGCATTTGCGGGGCTGCTTTGGGTGGCAGCCGGTTCAGCCCTGCCCCACGAATTCATACCACTTAAAAAGCCTGAAGGCTTTTTGGATTGATCTATTTTGGTCTGCATCTCAGTCATTTGTTTTTGAGCAACTTGCAGGGCCATTTCTAAACCCATGGCGCGCTGCACTAAAAGGTAAGCAGCGTCGGGCTGCCGCTTTGCAGAATCCGCAATCATGGCATTGGCATCGCTGTCTTTTGGTCCGGCTTGGGTGCTATTGAGCTGCTCTAAAAATTGCTCGAGTTGAGCTTTTTCTTGAGGATTCATATTTTGATTTCCTAATTGATTGACTTTTCTGACTATAGTTCAAATACGTTCGAAGTTACCTTTGAGAACACTGATGTGGACCAAACGTCACCACACGTCTTGAATCTATCAACACAGGCTCGCCTGTGCGTGGGTTGCGCCCTGGACGACCAGACTTGGAACAAACCTCAAAGAAGGCCTAGATATTTTCCTTGGTCTCACGTTTGATATGTCAGAGAAAAAATCTTCAACTTTTTAGAGCTTGCTTAATCTCAACCTCAAGCAATGATCTCAGGCTTGTGTGAATATTTTTTCCAAAATGAATATTTCTTTGACCTTGTGATAGGTTGATTAAATTACCTTTTTCGCTAGGTAGTATTCGTGCAAGACTTTTTAGAAAATTTTCTTCACGATATTCGCGACCAAACTTTGACTCAATATATACGTTCTTGTTATCCACTCTAAGACGTTCATAGTCATTGGCATGCAAAGTGTTGTAAAAATAAGCTGCTACCAAAGCAAAAACTTCTAGAAACGAAAATGGCAAAATCAAAGTGGCACCGAAGAAGTAAAAAACAATTCCTATAAAGATAGAAATTAATCCCAAAAAAATAAAAATAATTGCTAACAGAGCTGGAGAAATTGAGCAGTTTCTCTTTAGGTAAAACTCATATCCATAATCATTTTTTGTACCGATTTTAGAATTCACAGCAAATATCCCCGCCTACACGTCATGTCAAAGAATTAAAGTCGATTAAATCTTCTATAAGTGATTTGCTTAACTTTTTTTAAAACTATACCGGTTTGTTCTTTCGCTTTCCCCTTTTTTGCTAATTCCCTTAGTCAAATAGGTCGATGGCCGAAACGCTGCTTTTTGGCGGGACAGTTAGTTGTCATGCCTGCCGAGTGCGCTCTTATTAAGTTCCAACAGCATATTGGACAAAGTACTTTTTTGCTTCGAATCTGATGCCTGATGCATAGCATCCTCCAAAACGGTGCTGATATCTTCGGCCGCCACTAGCTCCATGTCCCAGTTGGGAAAAAGTCTTTCACGAAACTCATCTTCTTTGGTGAGTAGCACGACATCAGAGTGGCGAAGATCTGCAGAAATCATCTTATACAGACTGGTCACGTTGTCTCTGGGTCCTTCCAGCCATTGAAAGAAGATACCGCTGCCAAACACCAATAGTCCAGTGATACCAAATCTGGGGTTGTGTTTTTTAGCTGTGGCAATTATTTGGTCTAGCGTCGCTTTATCCATGTCATGCACAGCCCGGCTGCAATACACAATGTGATGGATGGACTGACCTGATTGACCTTCGTCGTTTTGCATTACTTGACTATGCCCTATGAAAAAATTTTGTGATTTTTGTTGCACACACAAGAATAAAACGCCGCAAAGACCCCTACTCTTTCTCTTGATTCAACCTGATCGAAGATCATCGATTTTTCAGAAATACATTTGAAACCAACCAACCGTCTGATCGTGTTTAGTTTGGGACCACCATTGGCCAGCCATTTGCAGCCCATTGGCTCATTCCTCCTTCGACATACCGGATGTTTTTATAACCCTGTTGTTTAAGCATTTCAAAAGTGACTTTAGATCCCTTTGCCACACCAGTCATGTGTTCGCTATTTTCGCGAATATCCACCAACATAACTTTGCCAGCCTCATGATAGGCACGGGCTTGATTTAGCGACACAAAATCACTGGCTACTGAATTTGTGCAGGCGGTCAAAGCTGTGAAAACAGAAAAAACAGCCACAAATATCCAGTGGCGAACAGGTGAGTAAGTAGCAAACATTTAAATAACTCCAAATAAAGTAACTTTTGATCAATATCGCTTAGGCGTTCTCAATCGTTGACGAGTTGACTTGACCGTCCAATTGTCCAAACCACGCCTAATCCTAAGGTAGTTCCTCCGTCTTGCAGATGCAAAGGGCTTTCGCGATTGACGCCGTTGCCGGAGAAGTCTGTTCGACTGAAAGCAAACATCCGAACATCTGAATTGAGTTTATGCGAGAGCGTCAATTGAGCGCGAGGTGTGATCAATCCCGATTTAGCAGTGTATGTACGACGAGATGAAGTTGCGTATTGTGAAGGAACGCCATAAAGGTATTGGTTGAATTGCTGATCACCATAAATCAACCCTAAGCTTCCTGACAATCCCCAGCCACGGCCCAAATCGCGTTTATCGTAAGTAAATTTGGGCTCGAACGTTAAGCCTCTGTAGTGAACTCCACTGTTGAATTCAAACACGCCGCGCAATGGCAACTCCAACTTCACCACAGAGTCTTGGCTGGGACGCGCCAAATTCAGTTTGGCACGTGGTCCGAACTCCAGCAAAAATCCTAATTCAGGCATACCGCTTCGCACTTTGACGTCGTCGCTGGAGGCGCGCAGTGCACCGCTGAATCCAATGTCAAATTCTGCAAATGCATTTTTGGCCACTCTGGCGCCTACCGTTCCCCCTGCGGCACGCCATACTGGCCCTCGATAAATGAACCATGGAAGCACCAGTCCTCGGCCTAAATTACCGTCTGCACCCGGGTATGCAGGACCGGTGAGTCCAAAGCCGGCCAATCCTGCTTCCCACAATGGTTTTTGAACGCCTTCGACATCGGGTTCAGACTGTGCATGAGAAAAAGTAAATACCGTTAGGCATACTGCAGTCGTTATCAGCAAACGGAAGTTATTAAAAAGCATTCATATCACCCTTGATCAACTGTATCGATTATTAAAATAAGCCCACTACATCGTCAAGTCAACCAAACGTCGATCTTTGTGTGTTTTAATTATTTGGTCATTTTGTGGCAGCAAGACATAGATAATAGAAATTGAATTTATTTTTGATCATTCAGCCATGTATAAAAAAAGAATTCCTTTAATTGCCAATCTAACCATATCCATGGTGTTGACTGCCGGATTGGCTACCTTTTTAACAAACACTGCTCTCGCCCAAGATAATGCAGGATTATTGGAAACGGCTATAAAAGCGCCACACCGCTCGGACGCCAACCGGGCACGTGATCAGTACCGTCATCCAAAAGAGACGCTGCTTTTTTGGGGCCTGCAACCTAATATGACGGTGGTGGAAATCTCGCCAGCTAACGGATGGTATTCCGAAATCATTGGACCATTCCTTAAAAAGCAGGGCCAGTTTTATGCTGCTGTACCTACACTTACTGACAATATGCCAGAGGCTATGAAGCGCAGAGATGCCTCCTATCGCCAAATGTTGAAAGTAGCGCCAGAAATTTATGGCAATCCAGTCATCAACACTTATGACGCAAGCGCGCCTGTGTTTGCTCCAAATTCAGCGGCGGATTTGGTAGTTACTTTCCGCAATGTGCATAACTGGGCCAAAGCTGGACACACCCAGTCGATGTTCAAAGGTTTTTTTCAGGCCTTAAAACCAGGCGGTGTGCTTGGCGTTGTGGAGCACCGGGCAAAACCTGGAACTCCTCTTACCCAACAAATTGAATCAGGTTATATGACCGAACAATTTGTCATTGAGTCGGCTACTGCTGCCGGCTTTAGGCTGGATCGCAGTTCGGAAATCAACAGTAACCCACTTGATACGAAAGATCATCCAGGCGGTGTATGGAATTTACTGCCTAATCTTCGAGGTGTGGCCGAAAATGACAAATCCAAGTATCGCGCTATGGGTGAATCAGACCGAATGACACTGCGATTTACAAAACCTTGAGCGTTTTTTGTCGCAAGCCACCCGTTGAGGTAGCGCCATATGCTGCCTCGGCAACCCAGACCGCAGGCTAAGTGTTTATTTGTTTCTTTTGCTCTAAACAAGTCTTGCGTGCTTTGGATTTCAACTGATTTAACCAATTTTCATTTGCACTTTGCTTTTTGGGGATCTGACTTAACTGCTCTTTTGTTGCTTTTTCCAAGACGAAATCAGTTTCACAACTGCAGTATTGGTTGAAGTCACTGGCTTGTAATGACCGACCTTTGATATTTTTGTGCTGGCTCAGTTGCTCATTGGTGCAAGCTTTGTGTAATTCGTCAGAAAGTTCACTCGCAAAAGCCTGTAAACAGCAGTGCATAAAAAGGAAAACTAAAACTTTTAATGAGATGGTCATTTGTGAAAGTGCGATTGGTAACTTGTAAATAATTTTAAGGATGGAAGGACTGACCCTCCACCCTTGACCCACATAATTTAGTTGAAATCTAACAAATCATTTAGGCATGATAACGGTATCAATGACATGAATGACACCGTTATCAGCAACGATATCAGTCTTGATAACTTTGGCATTGTTAACCGACACGCCAGATGTAGTGGAGATGGTTATCTCTGAGCCTTGTACTGTCTTAACCTTGCCAGCTTTGACGTCAGCAGCCATGACTTTGCCAGCTACAACGTGGTAAGTCAAAACAGCTGTCAGCTTGGCTTTATCTTTTAACAGAGCTTCCAAGTCGGCTTTAGGTATTTTTGCAAACGCTTCATCAGTTGGTGCAAAAACAGTAAAGGGGCCTTTGCCTTTGAGCGTATCAACCAAACCAGCTGCACCCAAAGCTGTTGCCAATGTTTTAAATGAACCTGCGCCAACAGCTGTATCAACAATGTCCTTGGCTTGTGCTGACAGTGTCATACCAAAAGCAACGACGCTTGCAATCAAAATTTTCTTCATGATAACTTTCCAATGGTTAGAACACCAAAATGTGGTGTTCTTGGATTATTCATTTTTATGTGACTATCAAAAGACTAGGGCTATTCATTTGCAACAACTACATGCGCTGGCAGTGATCAGGACTGCCAGTAGTGGTTCTCATCATGTAGATGGAGGTGAAGAGACAGCAGGGACAGGAGGCAGGGGCAGGCCTTCTGCAATGGCTACTCGCTCTAGTGCCTTTTCAAACAACATACGCGCAGTGCCAGCAACTTGCTGCAAGTAAGCGTGCAACTGCGCGTCGTCCGAGCTTCTATTGGCGCACTCACCGCTGTATTTTTCAAAATAGGAAACTTGTAAAAGCAACTGTGCCAAATGGCTGGGGCACTCACAAGCCACTGATGTCGAAAGTCCAGAAAAATGCGTCAAGGCAGATTCGTCAAATCGGGGCGGTAAAACGGTCATATCGTGAAGGTTTGTTGCGCTACTGGATGACAAGTCAGGAGTGACTGCGGCCTTAACCTGAGTTGCCTCAGCACGTTTCAAGGACGACAGCCACTCTGCAAGCGAATCGTCATCTACGGGTTCGTACAAAGCTCTGGCCCCGACACCTGTTAACTCTGCTCGTCCTGCTGAGCTGGAAAAGCGGTAAACCACTGCGCTAGCACAGGCTTGCCATGCGTCTTGGGCATCCCGCAGTTCCTTGCCTGCGCCGGGCTGCAGACTTACAGCCTGCCACAGTAGCAGGTCGACGCAAGGCTGAACAGAATGTTGCTCGGCTTGGGCTGCTTCAAATAGGGTGTCAAAGACTGCCACTATTTGCAGCGTTGGCCCTGAGGGCTGGCGCTCAAAAATGCGCTGTAGACGGCTTGCGAAGGCTTGGCCAACCACAACAGTTCTCAGTGCAACTCGCCGCGGCGCACTGAGCGATTTCTCTGACAAACTAATCTTTGACGAGTCCATCATCCCGCGCATCTGCTCTGTATCTAGCCCCGCCAGCAAGCCAATTGCGTGGCCCTGCGTGGTAAGTCGGCGCAGCAAAGTGACTCGATCAACATCTGCCGACGAATACAACCGGTGTCCAGATGCTGCAGTGTTGGGCCGCACAGCTTGGTAGCGCTGTTCCCAAATGCGCAACGTCGCCACGGGCATGCCCGCCATGCGTGCAACCGCTCCAGCTCTGAATGTTGGCTGAGCCTTGTTTGTCTGGGATTCAGGAGTTTGAACAGAAGGATTGGAAGATATCATTTATTATCAGTTGAGTTAATTATGAGTTGGATTATGACATTATTTACTATCATTTGAGTTTAAATTTTGTCTTTTTATACTACAATCCGATTCACGACACATTTAAACCTGATTCAAATAAGTTTTGAATCAGTTTTCCATGTTCAGTTCCAGCTAACACTCAATTGGATTGACACCAAACATGTTGTCGTCTTCAATCGCCAAGATATCAAGCCCTTGGTGACGGATGAATTTTTTCTGGCTTGCTCAAATTGGAATTTCCATGAACAACAATCGACGCACCTTTCTCATGACGCTGGCCGCTGGCGGCTCAGTTTTGGCTACTTCTGCCCACAGCCAAGCCAAGGCTGACGAAAAAGACCCACAGTCTGTGGCCTTGGGCTATGTGGCGGACGCCACCAAGACCGACACCAAAAAATACCCAAAATACGCTGCCGGCCAGATTTGTACCAACTGCGCCTTGTACCAAGGCAAAGCAAGCGATGCCTGGGGTGCTTGTCCTTTGTTTGCCGGTAAGCAAGTTGCCGGTAAAGGCTGGTGCAGTGCATGGGCCAAAAAAGGCTGATGGTGGCTGGAGGGGTGACACCAGCCTTAGCGGGTGCAGGCCGAGTACCCAGCGTTAGCCACGGTCGCGCGCTGCTTATTCCGGGAGACCAACTTCCCGCATGGGTGTTTGCTGATTTGCGGACCGACCACGCAGGCGAAGTTGGCGCAGTCTGTATTTACCAAGGTGTGCTTCGATTCGCGAGCGACCCGGTGTTGCGCGCCTTCGCTGAGCATCACTTGGCCACAGAGCAAAAGCACCTGCTTCTTATTGCTGACTGGTTACCTCCAGCGCACTACAGCCGCTTGCTGCCACTGTGGAGAGTTGCCGGGTTTCTGACTGGCGCCCTGCCAGCGTTGTTCGGCCCCAAGGCGGTCTACGCAACGATCGAGGCAGTTGAGTCTTTTGTCAACCACCACTACGAGGAGCAGATTCGTGCGCTGGCCTCGCAGACTGAACTCCATAATCTGCGCCAGACCCTGCTCGATTGCCAAGCTGACGAAGTAGCTCACCGTGACGAGGCGGTTGCCGCTCGCGGACCCGCTCAACCAACTTGGGTGCTGCGCGTCTGGTGCGCCATGGTGGGCGCAGGCTCAAAAGCTGCGGTGTCCTTGATTCGCCACATTTGAGTGACCCACGCATGACCGCCATCGCAGCCGAAATCGAACGCTTTAACCGTCTGAGTGCAACTTGGTGGGACAGCCGTGGACCGATGCGGCCCTTGCACGTTGTCAATGCCTTGAGGCTTAACTACGTGGTCGAACAAATCGCCTCGCACTTGGGACGAGACAGCGCCAGCGCACTGAGTGGGTTGCGCATTTTGGATGTGGGATGCGGCGGCGGCTTGATGGCAGAAGCACTGGCTCTTATGGACGCGCAGGTTGTAGGCGTAGATGCTTCACCGGGTAATGTTGCCGCTGCTCGCCTGCACGCTCGATCGCAGAGTGTCACAGTTGACTATCGACTGGGCGAGCCCGCCGAGGTACTGGCGCCAGAAGAACGTTTTGATGTGGTGCTGGCGCTTGAGGTGGTCGAACACGTGAGTGACGTACCCGCATTTTTGGCTACCGCAGCTGCTCTTCTCGCGCCAGGCGGCATGCTGTTTGTCTCCACCATCGACCGTACCTTCAAGAGCTTTGTAGTTGCCATCATCGGAGCCGAATACCTGCTGCGAGTTCTGCCGCGCGGCACCCATCAGTGGTCGATGTTTGTACGTCCCAAAGAGTTGAGTTCAGCTTTAGATCCTTCGCACTTACAGATACGAGATCTGCGCGGCATGCGCTATTTGCCGCTTGTGCACAAAGCCTCTTGGTGTAAGGACACAAAGGTCAACTACATTGCCACCTTCACGCATACCGCCCATCCCAACCACGAGCATTGAAGGACACCATGCATCACACAAGACATCTGATTTTGGTGCTGGGCGATCAGCTCGACTTAGACGCATCAGCCTTTGACGGATTTGATGCTGCACAAGACGCAGTCTGGATGGCCGAAGCCCACGAGGAGTCCACCCACGTTTGGTCAAGCAAGCAGCGGATTACCTTGTTTTTAAGCGCCATGCGTCACTTTGCACAGGCGCTGCGTGACGCAGGCAGACCGCTGCACTACCACCGGCTTGACGACACCAGCGCTGTTGCCGATTTGGACAGCCTTGGGGCCAAGTTGCAGGCCGATCTGGCAAGTTTGAAACCGCAGCGCGTGGTGATGACTGCACCGGGCGATTGGCGCGTGTTCCAGCAACTCAAGGCTGCGGTCGAATCGGCAGGTCTGAAGCTGGAAGTCTGCGAAGACCGGCACTTCTTCACGACAGTGAAAGAATTCGCTACCCATGCAAGTGGGCGCAAGTCGCTGCGATTGGAGTACTTTTACCGCGAACTGCGGCAACGCCACAACATCCTGATGGATGACGGCAAGCCCGCTGGTGGTCAATGGAATTTTGACGCCGACAACCGCGAAGCCTTTGGCCCACAAGGCCCCGGCTCGGTGCCGCACCGCGCGACCTTTGAGCCGGATGCACTCACGCAAGAAGTTATTGCGCTGGTTAACAGCCGTTTTGCCAACCACCCTGGCACGCTTGAAAGCTTTGCGTGGCCAGTTACCCGTAGCCAAGCCTTACAAGCATTGCAGCGCTTTGTTGACGAGCGTCTGCCACTTTTTGGTCGCTACGAAGATGCCCTATGGCCTGGCGAGCCCTGGCTTTACCACTCGCATTTGTCCTCAGCCATGAACCTCAAACTGCTCAGTGCGCACGAGGTGGTTCACGCGGTAGAAGAGGCTTACCGAACTGGCCATGCGCCGCTGCAAAGCGCGGAGGGCTTTATCCGCCAGATCCTGGGATGGCGCGAATACGTGCGAGGTATTTACTGGATGCAAATGCCCAGCTACGTCGAGCGCAATGCCCTCAATGCCAAAGAAGAATTGCCCGCCTGGTTTTGGACCGGTCAGACCGACATGGCCTGCTTACGCGATGCCATCACGCAGACCTTGGAACACGGCTACGCCCACCATATACAGCGCTTGATGGTCACAGGCCTTTATGCCCTGCTGCTGGGCGTACGGCCACAGCAAGTTCACGCTTGGTATCTGTCGGTTTATGTAGACGCAGTCGAGTGGGTGGAATTGCCCAACACATTAGGGATGAGCCAGTACGGCGACGGCGGCCTCATGGCAAGCAAGCCCTATGTGGCCACGGGCAAATACATACAACGTATGGGTGGGCCTTGCAAAGGTTGCCGTTACGACCCGGCGCTGCGTGAGGGTGAACGCGCCTGTCCTTACACCACGCTGTACTGGGATTTTTTGATGCGACACGAAACACTGCTGGCCAAGAACGCCCGCATGGCTTTGCAGGTCAAGAACGTGGCACGCATGACGGACAGCCAAAAACAAGCTGTGACGATTCGTGCTGACGCCATCCGCCGCGGTGAAGTCGGTGTAGCCCAATGACAATACTTGATACTTTTCCGCCAACGCGCCAAGCTGCTCTGGCGCAGCCACTGGCCTGTCGCCTTACATCACCGAACCTATTTGGACCAGACTATGAACGATACGAAACAGACCAACTCAAGCCAGTACCCTGCGGCGCTGACCGTGCTCTACGACGGTGCCTGCCCGCTGTGTAGGCGCGAAATTGCCGTCTACCGTGACCTGCAACCACTACAGCCAGGCTCGTCTGTAAGTTTTGCTGACATTAGCAACACGGCTGTTCCGCTACCAGCCGGTACAACCCGCGAACAGTTACTGGCGCGGTTTCATGTGCAAGGACCCGATGGTCAACTGCTCAGCGGCGCTCAGGCATTTTTGGCCTTGTGGGCCGTCCTACCCGGCTGGCGCTGGCTGGCCTTGGCAGGACGCCTGCCGGGAGCTGGCTGGATGATGGAGCGGATGTACCGGTTATTTCTAAGGTGGCGCCCGATGCTGCAGCGCTTGGCCGCGCGCTGGGACTGACACCCTTTAGAAAAGCCAGCATCTTCACGTAAGGCAACTGCACATTTATTCACTACAGTTTCACAAGGTATTTAATGGAATCCATCGTTCTTATTACAGGCGCCAGTGGCGGCATTGGCAGAGCTCTTGCTCATCAACTCCATAGCCAGGGCCTGCGAGTTGCCGTGGTCGGAAGAGACGCAGACCGCTTGACCCACGTTGACGCAGCATTGCGCATCGTTGCCGACACCACCACGCCAGAAGGCGCTGCACATGCAGTAGCCGCCTGCCAAGAGTCACTAGGCGCAGCACCCTCATTGCTGGCGCATTGCGTGGGCAGCACTTTGATTGCGCCTTTGCATCGCACCAGTGCACAAGTCTACCGAGAGGTGATGCGTGTCAACTTGGACAGCGCAGTATTCATGCTTCAAGCTTGGATCGCGGCGCTTCAAGGCGGCCCTGGCGCCGCTGTGATGGCCAGCTCCGTGGTGGCACGCATCGGTGTGGCCAATCACGAAGCTATTGCCGCTGCCAAAGGGGGGGTTGAGGCCTTGGTACGCAGTGCTGCGGCGACCTACGCCGCTCAAGGCTTGCGCATCAATGCAGTCGCACCCGGCCTGACCGAGACACCCATGACGGCCAATATGCTCAAGATGACAGCCATGCGTGAGGGAGCCGCACGACAGTACCCTTTGGGCGGTATTCAATCTGCTGAGCAAGTCGCTGATGTCATGGCGTTTTTACTGGGAGATGCTGCTGCCCGGCTGACCGGCCAGGTCATTGCAGTAGATGGAGGGTTCACCACGATCAGGCCATTGGTTCGATGAGATTAAGAGAAATCATAGATAAGTCACTTTAAAAACTAAACCAAGGAGTTTTAAATGTTAATTTTGAAAATCAGAAACTATTGGGCTTCCCTGCCCGATTTCAGTATGAGCCACATACTGCTGCGAATTCCTTTAGCCATTGTGTTTATTCAACAGGGATTAAGCAAGTTTCCAGTTGATGGCAGTGCTGGAGCTGCGTTCGGCATACCATTTCTTGTGTGGTGGTTCGTTTGCTATGGAGAGGTTGCTGCAGGCATTGGACTTTTGGTCGGTGCATTGCCAACCTTGCCCCGCATCAAAGAAATTCCTCTCATTGCAGAGTTGGGGGACTTGCTCACCCGATTCAGCGGCATAACGATGTGTTGTGTTGTTACGGGCGTCATTTGGGTGGTCATTAAACCCGAGAGCTTGATCCAATTTATATTGAACGACTATCTTCACTTATCACTCTGGGTGGGGGGACTTTACTTTGCACTCAGAGGTAATTGGGCTGTCGCAATCCAAAAACAAAATCTGCAGGATTAAGCAGCTTTTCGCTGGTGGGCGTTTCCACCAGCTTGACCTGCTTGGAAGGCTGTTGCCGATTAAAATACCGCCATTTGTTCATGTTTTGTATAGATATTTGT
>Ga0209357_1000327_pt1 | contig 18245 bp, 12 predicted proteins | sample LauGreFBDMM110SD_2_FD_187573 | JGI IMG/M metagenome (GOLD analysis project Ga0209357, IMG submission 187573) | Freshwater lake microbial communities from Lake Michigan, USA - Fa13.BD.MM110.SD (SPAdes) (version 3) | ecosystem: Environmental > Aquatic > Freshwater > Lake | place: Lake Michigan... | reverse complement strand
ATGGCCAAACTGGCATGTTCACTTATGACCCAGGCTTCTTGTCGACGGCCTCTTGCCAATCGGACATTACCTTCATTGATGGCGACAAAGGTGAGTTGTTGTACCGCGGTTACCCCATCGAGCAATTGGCCAGCCATGGCGACTTCCTTGACACTTGCTACTTGCTTTTAAAAGGCGATTTGCCTGACGCTGCACGAAGCGCGAGCTTTCATAAGTTGGTGAACAACCACACCATGGTGAATGAGCAAATGCAATTCTTCTTGCGTGGCTTTCGGCGTGACGCACACCCCATGGCTGTGCTTACAGGCTTGGTGGGTGCCTTGTCTGCTTTTTATCATGACAGCACCGACATCAACAATCCAGAACACCGTGATATTTCGGCCATTCGCTTGATTGCCAAATTGCCTACCTTGGTGGCCATGTCCTACAAATACGGCGTTGGTCAGCCCTTCATGTACCCCCAAAACAACCTGTCCTATGCTGGCAATTTCTTGCGCATGATGTTTGGTGTGCCTTGCGAAGAATACGTGGTTAACCCCGTGCTTGAGCGCGCTTTGGACCGCATTTTCATCTTGCACGCAGACCACGAGCAAAATGCCTCCACCTCCACCGTTCGCTTGTGCGGTTCATCTGGCACCAACCCCTTCGCGGCCATTGCGGCGGGTGTTGCATGCCTGTGGGGCCCCGCTCACGGCGGCGCGAACGAAGCTTGCTTGAACATGCTGGACGGCATCCAAAAAATGGGTGGCATTTCAAAAGTGGGCGAGTTCATGGAACAAGTCAAAGACAAAAACTCTGGCGTCAAGCTCATGGGCTTCGGGCACCGTGTTTACAAAAACTACGACCCCCGAGCCAAACTCATGCAAGACACTTGCAATGAGGTGTTGGCTGAGCTGGGCTTGGAAAACGACCCCTTGTTCAAATTGGCCAAAGAGGTAGAGCGAATTGCTTTGGAAGACGACTATTTTGTGTCTCGCAAGCTTTATCCAAATGTCGATTACTACTCCGGCATCGTCCAGCGTGCCATTGGCATTCCCGTGAATTTGTTCACTGGCGTATTTGCCTTGGCCCGCACTGTGGGCTGGATTGCCCAATGGACCGAAATGATTGGCGACCCTGAGTACAAAATCGGCCGTCCCCGTCAGCTCTACACGGGTTCACCACGCCGAGATATCAAAAGCTGACCGGGCCCGGTCAGCTTTACGATTCATTTTTAAGCAGTGGGGTCGGCCAGCACTTCTGCCAGTTGCACGCGCCGACCTTCCCTTGCGGAAACGATCCCTGCGCGAATCACGCCGAGCGACCGGGTGGCATAATCGCCCCCCGTTTCGGGCGTGCCATGCCCACGCACTGCCATCGCAAACTCGTCGAGTTCGTCGACGAAGGTGTCGTTTTTAGTGAAGGGAATTGCCTCCGCTTTTTCGGTGCCGCGTTTGATGAAACGCAAGCCGCCACGCAGGTCGTAAAAGGCACTGGCTTCCTTGCCATAGATGTTCATCACATAATTTTCGGTGGCCGATGCATAACTCGCATTTACGGTCGACAGCGCCCCATTCTCATGCTGCAGCAACAGCGAGGCCACATCGGGGTTGTCGCCCGGTAGCACCAGTTGTGCCGCCTGTCCACTGACCGCCACGATCGGACCCATTAGGTACTCCAGCACATCGACATAGTGCACGCCAATTTGCAACATCACGCCGCCCGGCATGCCTTCCGCTTGATAGCGCCAAGAAGTCAGGTCGATCTTGCCCAAACGGTCACGACTGATGTTGGCCTCTGCGTTAACCAGTTTACCGAAAACACCAGCGTCGATTTGCTGTTTGATCCAGCGGAACTGGCTCTCCCGACGGCGTTGGTAGCCCAGTGCCAGCACAACGCCAGCCTTGTGACAGGCCTCGGTAATTGCACGTCCTTCATACAGTGTATTGGCAATCGGCTTGTCCAAAAACACATGCTTGCCAGCTTCAGCAGCCTGCCGTGTTGTTTCCAAGTGCACGTTGTTGGGGGTGGTGTTGATGATGGCATCAATCGACTTGTCAGCCAGCATCTCTTCGTAGGTGCTCGCTTCAGCGCATCCATATTTCGCTGCAAAAGCCGCGCGTTTGTCTGCTGAACGCGTGTAGCAAGAGCGAATGACAAACTTGTCCGAGCGCTGCATGGCATCGGCCAAAACATCGGACCACCAGCCCATTCCAAGGCAGGCAACATTGATAGGTTTAATTGACATTAGTTTTTTCTCCGGTTAATGGTTTGAATGACAAGGACTCTGTAAATCTTGGGTGTGAGTGGCCTTCCTAACTAGCCTGTAAAAGCCAGTCAAGAGGGGGCTCACCCGCTCTTTGTTTAGCTTTTCAGTGCCACCAGCACTTCGTCCAGCATCTTCTTGGCATCGCCAAACAACATGCGGTTGTTGTCCTTGTAGAAGAGTGGGTTGTCGACGCCCGCGTAGCCGCTGGCCATGGAGCGTTTCATGACAATGCTGGTGCGCGCCTTCCAAACTTCGAGCACAGGCATGCCTGCGATGGGGCTGGTGGGGTCGTCTTGAGCGGCCGGATTCACGATGTCGTTGGCACCGATCACGATGGCGACGTCGGTATCAGGAAAGTCCTCATTGAGTTCGTCCATCTCGAACACGATGTCGTAAGGCACCTTGGCCTCGGCCAACAGCACGTTCATGTGGCCCGGCATGCGGCCCGCCACAGGGTGAATACCGAAACGCACGTTCACGCCCTTTTCACGTAAGGTGCGGGTGATTTCAAACACGGTGTGCTGGGCTTGAGCCACGGCCATACCGTAGCCAGGTACGATGATCACATTTTTGGCATCGCGCAATAATTCGGCTGTCTCGGTTGCCAAGATGGGATTGACCTCGCCTACCGGTTCGGCGTTGGCGCCAGCAGCCTTGGGCGCAGCAGCGGTGGTACCGAAGCCTCCTGCAATCACACTGATGAAGCTGCGGTTCATAGCGTTGCACATGATGTATGACAAGATGGCGCCGCTAGAACCCACCAAGGCGCCCACCACGATCAAAAGGTCGTTGCTCAGCATGAAACCGGTGGCCGCCGCCGCCCAACCCGAGTAGCTGTTGAGCATGGACACCACCACGGGCATATCGGCGCCACCAATGGCCATCACCATGTGAATGCCAAACAAAAGAGCGATGGCGCTCATCACAAAAAGCGGAAACATGCCCTGCTCGATGGTTTCGGCCTGCAATAACATGCGACCAAAGTAAACCACAGCCAGCAATCCGGCAAGGTTGATCCAGTGGCGAGCAGGCAGCAACAAGGGGCTGCCGCCGATACGGCCAGACAATTTGCCAAAAGCGGCCACAGATCCGGAGAACGTCACCGCACCAATAAAGATACCGACATAAATTTCCATGGCGTGAATGGCATGCGCCGCGCCTTCCAAGTCTTTGGTGGCTTCAGGGTCGACATAGGTGGCATAACCCACCAGCACCGCAGCCATACCGACCATGCTGTGCATAAGCGCAACCAGTTCAGGCATTTGTGTCATTTGCACCGATCGGGCTGCGAACAACCCAATGGCACCGCCAACGACCAAAGCACCAACGATCCAAGGCATGCCTGCTGCCGTGACTTGGGGGCCAAACACGGTGGCCAATACGGCCAAAGTCATGCCGATCATGCCGAAAAGGTTGCCGCGGCGTGCGGTTTCCTGGTTGGACAAACCGCCTAGGCTGAGGATAAAGAGAATGGTGGCGCCAATGTAGGCTGCCGTTGATAGGTTAGAGGTCATAACTTACTTTATTTAAATTATTTTCTGAACATCGCCAGCATGCGCTGCGTCACGGCAAAGCCGCCGAACATGTTGATGGCAGTGAGTACCAAGGCCAAGGTGGCCAAAATAATGATCAGCATGTTGGGGCGCTGAGCGGCATTGGCCATGGGCGAGATCTGCACGAGCGCGCCAATGGCAATGATGGAGCTGATGGCGTTGGTCACACTCATTAAAGGTGTGTGCAGCGCAGGCTTGACGTTCCACACCACCATATAACCCACAAAGCAGGCAAGCACGAACACTGTGAAGTGCGACAGGAAGGCAGCCGGCGCGTAGGCTCCCACCAAAACAAACAGCGCAGCGGTGACACCCGCCACCATCACAAGCTTGCGCGCTGGCATGGGGCCAGAAGGCTCACCATGACCATGACCTTTTTTGGTCAATGGGGCGGCGGGCTTGGGTGCTGGCTTTGGCGCCACGACCAAGGACGGTGCAGGCCAGGTAATGGCGCCATCTTTGACCACGGTCAGCCCGCGAATCGCATCGTCTTCCATGTTGACGTTGATCACGCCATCCTTGGTTTTACAAAGCTCTTCGGTCAGGCGAAAGAGGTTGGTGCCGTAAAGCGTAGAAGACTGATATGCCATGCGCGAAGTGAGGTCGGTGTAGCCAACGATGGTGACACCGTGCTTGACCACTGCCTTGCCAGGCTCAGTGAGTTCGCAGTTGCCGCCTTGCTCGGCAGCCATGTCGACAATCACGCTGCCGGGTTTCATGCTGCGCACCATTTCGGCAGTGATCAGCTTAGGCGCGGGTTTTCCGGGAATGAGCGCAGTGGTGATGATGATGTCGCACTCTTTGGCTTGATGCGCGTACATCTCGCGTTGTGCTGCCTGAAAACCTTCGCTCATCACCTTGGCATAACCGCCGCCGCCTGAGCCTTCTTCCTCATAGTCCACCTTCACAAATTCGCCGCCAAGCGAGACCACTTGGTCGGCTACTTCGGCGCGTGTGTCGTTGGCGCGCACGATGGCGCCCAAGCTGGCAGCTGCGCCAATGGCGGCTAAGCCGGCCACGCCAGCGCCAGCAATGAAAACCTTGGCCGGAGGCACTTTGCCTGCGGCCGTGATTTGTCCATTAAAGAAGCGACCAAAGGCGCCTGCGGCTTCGACCACAGCGCGGTAGCCGCTCACACCGGCCATGGAGGTGAGAGCGTCCATTTTTTGGGCGCGGCTAAGTGTGCGCGGTAGAGCATCGATAGAGAGGGCAGTGACTTTTTGGGCCGCGAGTTGCTGCATCAAATCGGGGTTTTGTGCGGGCCACAAGAAACCGATCAGCGTCTGGCCTTCGTGCATCAGCGCCACTTCGTCGGCCGTGGGGGCACGGACCTTGAAGACGATGTCGCTGCCACTCCAAAGCGCTGCCGCATTGGGAGCGATGGTGGCACCGGCTTGCACATAGGCTTCGTCAGAGAGGTCTGCAAGATCACCCGCGCCTTGTTCGACCACCACGGCAAAGCCGAGTTTGGTCAGCTTGATGACTACATCGGGTACGGTGGCAACGCGTTTTTCACCGGGATATACCTCTCGTGGCACGCCGATGCGTTGCGGTTTGGGGGCAACAACGCTGTCTAAAGCATTGGCGGTTGAATGGTCAGTATTCATGAATTCTCCTTTTCTGCTGAGCGAAGGAAGTCAAAGTCACATCCAGCATCAGCTTGCATCACATGGTCTTGGTAAAGCTTGGCGTAACCACGCTCCGGTGAAGCGGGGCTGGCGGGTTTGATTGCGCGTCGACGTTCAAGTTCGGCTTCATCAACCAGCAGGTCGACTCGGCGCTCCTTGACTGATAATCGAATGCTATCACCAGTGCGGACCAGCGCTAATGGCCCTCCAGCCGAAGCTTCGGGGGTTACGTGTAACACGATCGTACCAAATGCGGTACCACTCATGCGGGCGTCGGAGATGCGGACCATGTCCTTAACGCCAGCCATTGCAAGCTTCTTGGGAATGGGCAGGTAGCCAGCCTCGGGCATACCGCTTCCACTGGTTGGGCCAGCGTTTTGAAGCACCATGATGTCGTCGGCTTGGATGTCAAGATCTGGGTCGTCGACGCGCTCGGACAGGTCTTGTAGCGAGCTGAAGACAACTGCGCGCGCTTCCTTCTCAAACAGTGTCTTGTCTGCCGCAGATCTTTTGAAAATAGCGCCGCTGGGCGCAAGCGAGCCAAATAGCGCCACCAAACCACCCACCGGTTGAATAGGATCTGACGCCTTGCGCACCACTCGGTGGTCGGCCCAAGCACCTTCTTCAGCAGCAAGGCGCTCACCCAAGGTCTCACCGGTCACGGAGATGGTGTCCAGGTGGAGCAGTGGCTTCAACTCTCTCAATAGCGCGCTCATGCCACCCGCGGCGTAAAAGTCTTCCATGTAGTTGTCGCCCGTGGGTTTGAGGTCGACCAACACGGGGGTTGAATCACTGAGTTCATTGAGCTCGTGCAAAGAAACCGGAATACCAAGCCGTCCGGCTACCGCGGTCAAATGAATGATGGCGTTGGTGCTGCCGCCAAGTGCCAGCAGCACGCGCAGGGCATTGTGCACAGACTTTGGCGTGATCACTTGACTTGGCCGTATGGGGTTGTGGATCAAACGCACTGCATGCGCGCCACTGGCCTCAGCGGCGCGAAGACGGTCAGCGTGAACCGCCGGAATGGCCGCCGTTCCGGGCAACGACATGCCCAAAGCCTCAGCAATACAGGCCATGGTGCTGGCAGTACCCATCACCGCACATGTGCCTGCCGTGGTGGCCAATCGGCCCTCAACGATGTCAATGGTCTTGCGTTCGATCTTACCAGCGCGATAGCTACCCCAAAATCGGCGACAGTCTGTGCACGCGCCCAATCGTTCGCCCTCGTGACGACCGGTCATCATGGGCCCAGTGACGAGCTGAATGGCGGGCACATCAGCAGATGCCGCTCCCATCAGTTGGCCAGGGACCGTTTTGTCGCAGCCACCAATCAGCACCACCGAATCCATGGGCTGAGCACGAACCATTTCTTCGACATCCATGCTCATCAGGTTGCGAAACATCAGGCTGGTGGGGTTGAGGAAAACCTCACCTAAGGAGATGGTCGGGAACTCGATCGGCAGTCCGCCGGCCGCGAGCACCCCGCGCTTCACTGCATCGACCAACTCGGGCATGGCGCGGTGGCAGTTGTTGAAGCCCGAACCGCTAGAAGCGATGCCAACCACGGGTCTTTCAAGCAGCTCCGTTGAATACCCCATCGACTTGATGAAGCTGCGCCGCAAGTAGAGGGCAAAAGCGCGGTCGCCGTAGTTGGTCAGGCCGCGTGCAAAGCCGTGGGCGGGAATATTTGCCATGAGGACTCCTAATTGAAACTTCTGGAGCAATCGATTGATAGACAGAGTCGATTGCTTGACATGAACTTAAAAACCACCTGAGACATTACAGACGAGTTTTTATGTATTTTGCCTCCAGATAGTCGCGCAGCCCCAGCGCGCCCCCTTCTCGGCCCATGCCGCTGTCTTTGACGCCGCCGAAGGGCATTTCGGCGCTGGCGATGGCCAGTTCATTGACGCCCACCATGCCGGCTTCGATGGCCTCACTGGCGAGGGTGGCGGTTTTGAGCGAGCTGGTGAACAGATAAGACGCCAGGCCGTAGGGCGTGGCATTGGCCAAATTGATGGCCTCGTCGAAGCTGGCGAAAGGAGCGATTGGCGCCACTGGCGCGAATGGCTCGTCTTGCATGATGCGTGCATTTTGTGGCACGTCTGCCAGTACCGTGGGTGCAAGGTAGTAGCCCTTGGTTCCGAGTCCTTCGGGGCGGACCCCACCAGCCAACAAGCTTGCACCGCATTCAAGCGCGTTTGCAATCAGGGATTGTGCATGGACCAAGCCGCGCCTGTTGGCCATGGGCCCAACATCTGTATCTGCTGCCATGCCAGGGCCTACCTTCAAGGATCTTGCGACTTGTACAAAGCGCTCAAGGAATCTGGGGTAAACGCTCTCATGAACGAAGAATCGCGACGGCGATGCACAAACTTGTCCGCAATTACGGTACTTGAAGCGCGCACATTGCTCGGCTGCCGCCTCTACATCGGCGTCTTCGAACACCAGAACGGGCGCATGACCACCCAGTTCCATCGACACGCGCTTGATACCTTCAGCGGCCAAATGAAGCATTTTGCGACCAACGGTGGTAGAGCCCGTCAAGGTGATTTTGGCGACTTTTGGCGAGCTGGCCAGCACTTCTGAGATGAAGCCAGAATCGCCAGTGACGAGATTGACTGTGCCCGGCGGCATGCCAGCGTCGTGCAGCGCCTGGACCACAGCCATACAGCTGCCAGCTGCCTCGCTGGCTGGCTTGACAACCACTGTGCAGCCAGCGGCTAGCGCCGCAGCGATTTTTCTGGAAGGCAGCAAAGCGGGGAAGTTCCAAGCTGAGAAAGCTGCAACCACGCCCACGGGTTCAAAGCGAACCGTCATTCGAACCTCGGGCACCCGCGCCTGAAAGGTCTGCCCATAAATGCGCTGTGTTTCGCCTGCGTACCAGTCAAACTGATCGGCGACATCATTGAGTTCTCCCCGCGCTTGTGCAAGCGGTTTGCCTGTCTCAGATGACATTAGTCGCGCATTTTCCTCATTGCGTTCGCGGATAAGTGTGGCTGTACGCTGCAGCAGCGTGGAACGCTCCCAGGGTGATGTGTTACGCCAGGCGCGGAAGGCGACTGCCGCAGCATCAACGGCCTCTTCAATGTCGACGAGTGTTGCAACTGGAATGAAGCCAATCACCTCTTCGTTGGTTGGATCGATGACCTCGCGCACCTCGCCACCGGTGGCATCGCGCCACTGACCGTTGATGAAAAGGCCGAAGCCACTGTACAAACCAATATCGTCTCGCTTCATATTCATTCCATGTGATTCAATTTGTTAGACAAGGGTAGACAAATAACGCTGTTGCACATCCTCGCACCAGTTGCCAACGTTCCAAGAGCCATAAGCACCTAGCCCGCCCTCAGGGCGTTCGCCAGCATAAACAGGCACATGGACCACCGACAGTCCGTCGTGTGCATGGGCGCGCTGTAAGGCTTCCCGAAGTGATAAAACATTTTCACCGCCCCAAAGTGCATGCACGCCCTTGACGCTTGCCGCCAGTTGAACGTAGTCCACCGCCACTGCGTCGTTGGTACAGAAGTCTTGGCCGTACTGTGCGCGCTGTAGGCTTGAAATGGCGGCCATTCGCCGATTATCGAAGATCACAATGGTGCCGCGAGCGCCATGCTCAACAGCGCTGATCAGTGCCTGCGGGTTCATCATGAAGGAGCCGTCACCCGTGAAGGCAATCGGGTACTGTTGTGTGTCCGCCATGCCTGCCGCAGTGACGGCACAGGTGGCAAAGCCCATGTAGGAAGCGCCCGATTCGGTGTAGGTCTGTCCAGGGAAGTCGTCCTCAACGGTTTGGAAGCCGTTTGCTTGCACATCCCCCGCATCAAAGAATTTGATTGCGTTGTTCTCGCGGGCAAAATCGCAGACGATCTTAATGGCGGCTGGCTGTGTCAGCACTGGGCGCTGCCAGACCTCGTCAAACAAGGGCGGCGTGGATTGACGCTCGTGCAAGAAGCTCTTCCACGCAGCCTTGCTGGCGGTACAGCTGTCCAACCAGGCGGCACGGCGCTGGGCCTGTTCATCTGGCGTCCCTTCGAGAGCCAACAACAACTGGAAAACCACCGCGCCAATGTCGCCCTGCAGGGCAAGGGTCCGGTTGTAATGCGTCAGGTCAGAAAGATCGGCATTGATGTTGATCACTTGTTCGACCAAAGGATAGCCAACGCCCGAGCAATCGCTCTGACACACTGCGCGCGTTCCAATGGCCACCAGCAGTGTGGCATTTAACATTGCATGGTTGCCGCTGATTGAGCCTTTGCTTCCGCCAACGTGCATGTATTGAGCATGCGCATCCGGCAAAACACCCGTCGAACCGGGCGAGGCCACCACAGCGGCGCCGCAACGTTCTGCCAGTTTAATGAGGGGTCTCGCAAAGTCGCGGCTGCCGCCGCCGACCTTGATGACGATGCGCGCATGTCGGCGCAGCATCTGTGCAGCCTGTTTGAGGGTTTCAACATCGGCAACGGCTGTGCGCGGACCCTGCAAGGCCTCTGGCAACGCTTCCAAATTCAGATCATCAATCACCTGTGGTTGGGTGTTGATGGGCAATAGCAGATAGAAGGGTCCAGCCTTTGAAGGGTGGTGCACGCACTGCGTGCCACGACGTAAGGCATCGCGCAGAGCTTGCGGTGTATGCAGCACATAGGATTGACCCATCAGAGCCGTCATTTGTCCGTACAACTGCTGCTGCTGCTTGGGGATCTGCTGCATGTTATAACCTTCACCCCAGGTTGTTTCGTCGCCATAGATGTGATACAGGCCAACACCATTGCACGCTGCAGCCAGCGAACCTGCCATGGCCTGAAGCGCGCCAGGGCCGATGGAGGTCACAACAGCACAAGGCTCCTTCCATGCCCATGCCAGAGCCGTTCCAGCGTGCGCCATTTCAACTTCATTGCGGAAGTTGAAAACCTGCGTCACGCCAGCTTGTGTGTAAACGCGAAGAACCTCGCCAAGATCGGTTGAACCATGGCCAAAAATAGCCAGATATTTGCTCACGCCCTGCTTGAGCAGGCCCAACACCAGCGCCTCAGAAAGCGTGATATTGATTTGCTTTGGTAGCGCACCAGCGGCCAGTGCCTGATTCAAGCCACCGAAACGTGATATAGATCTTGCCCGGGCTTCTTGCCCCTGAGGCCCTAGCAACATAAAAGAGGGTATTTCGGCAGACTTGTTCATTAACTTGATTTCTTTATTTAATGTTGAGCCCAGCTCGATCTATCAATCTACCCAACATGACATCATCTTTGGCAATGAGTTGGCTGAATTCACTGGCCGGCATAAATGCAGGAACAAAGCCCATCTTCAAACCCTGTGCTTTGAATTCAGGGCTTGTCACGGCTTCTTGGAAAGCCTTCTCAAGACGCGTCACGATGGTGGGTGGCGTGCCCTTTGGAGAGGCAATACCACGCCACATTTCGCCGTTATAAGCCATTCCGACTTCTGCAGTAGTTGGCACTGTGGGGAACGCTGGCTCGCGTGCCGATGACAGCGAAGCCACAATGCGCAATGTTCCTGCACTGACGTGCGCAGTGAGCGCTGAGGGCACCGACACCACGGCGTCGATTTGACCACCAAGCAAGCTTGTGACGACTTGCGATGCACCAAATGGGACGTGCATGACATCGGCATTGATTTCTTTAAAGAATGCCACCGAAGAAATGTGTGTGTGACTGCCGATACCTGAGTTGCCAATCGAGACCGCACCAGGCCGTTTTTTCACATCTTCCACCATTGACTGCAGATCTTTCCAAGGCGCATTGGCCCTGATAGCGATGACCGGATTTTCAACAGTAACACGTGCAATCGCGTCGAACGCTCGGTAGTCAAAGGGAATCAAGCCAGAGTAGAAAACAGTGCTAATGGATGTTGAATTAAAGACCAGCGTGTACCCATCAGCGGGCTTCTGCTGCGCATACCTATAGCCAATTGAGCCACCACCACCCGGTTTGTTGACAACGACGATTTGCTGTCCAAGTTTTTTACTTACTTGCTCCGCCAAAACGCGAGCGGTGACGTCGGCAGCTGAACCTACGGGAAATAGGACAACCAACTCAACAGGTTTTGTCGGAAAGGTTTGCGCAACAACAGGGGCGGTCGTTAAAGTGGTCGCAGCGGCGAGTATGCTCATTACAAGAGTTCGCCGTAAAGTGCTTTGAATTTCATTTGTCATTTTTGTCTCCGTTAATTAAAAAAAAGTGTGGCTTATTTTTGCCACTCAGAATTACAGTGAACGTTTGAAAAACTACAAGAAGCTATTTTTTCAGTGGATGGTTTCCTCAATGGGTGATGTAGCGAGCTGAACCGCTGAACGCTTGGCAATCAGTGCCTCCATCACGCGCTCTGGTGTTGCCGGCAGTCGGGTCATTCGCACACCCACTGCGTCGTAGATGGCATTGATAATCGCAGCGGCTGTCGGTGTGATTGCTGGCTCGCCGATACCCTTCACGCCCAGTGGCGTCTTTGGGTCAGGTTCCGTCAGCAGCACAGAAGTCACGTGTGGAATGTCCAGCGCTGTCGGCAAGATGTACTTGGCGAAGCCGGGTGTGGTGGTGACACCATTGACCTGGACATACTCCTCCATCAACGCATGCCCCAAACCCATAATGACTGAGCCTTCAATTTGACCTTCAACTTGTTGTGGATTGATCACTCGACCGACATCATGTGCAGCCCAAACGCCAAGAACCTGAACCTCACCGGTGTCGTCATCAACTTCAACCTCAGCCACCTGAGCGCCAAAGACATAACTTTGCCAGGGTGTTGCTTCACCCGTTTCTGGGTGCAGAGCGGTGTGCGCTGAGGTGAAGAGACCGCTGCCTACAATCACAATGCCGCGCTCCTTTTTCAAGACGTGTACCGCATGCTCCATGCTCATGAGCTTGCTTGTAGAACCCTCTACCCAGACTTGACCAGAAAATGCTTTAACGCTCTCGGCACTGACGCCCCAGTAAGCGCCCATCGCAACGCGAAAGCGGCCAAAGGCCTCACGGCAACCCACTGCAACCGCATTGCCAATCATGTAGGTCATTCGTGTGGCGCCGGCGTGCGCTGCTTCTGGCACACGCGCTGTGTCGTTGTCGCCCAAGACAATGTCTTCAGGGCGAACACCCATTTCTTGTGCTGCAATCTGGCACAAGCCGGTCAACACCCCCTCACCGATCTCGGTCACGCCAGTTGCGATCTTGACAGTACCGCCATCGTCGAGTTCAACCCAGACTGCAGCGCGGTCCATGGCGGCAGTGCGGGCAATACCGTACCAACCGCAGGCAACACCTCTTCCTCTTTGCTTCATGACATGTCTCCTTGAGTGTGATGCGCCGCAACGTTCAGCGGAACACTGGGCTTGGTTTTGCCGCCAATTAAATAAAAATCACGCGAACCTTCGTAATTGAAATCTGTGCGTTGCGGCTGGCTATGGCCTTGACGATAGGGCACACCGGGCTCCCAGCCTGCCGCCTTGATAGCCGCTTCGAGGCATTCGACTGCAAGCACACGGTCCAATTGCTGTCGGGTGTGGGTTGTCGCGCCATCACGCATCAAATTGATGCGGCGCAGCGCAACGGGATCCATGCCGAGTTTTTGTGCACATAGATCCAAATGGCATTCGGTTGCAAACTCAGATTGAAAAGCGCCAAAAGCGCGGAACGCACCACTGGGCGTGTTGTTGGTATAGACACCAATAGAGTCCACCCAGACATTGGGAATGGCGTAAGGGCCCGGGCCCAGGATGGCCGACTTGTTCATCACGCCAGGCGTCGACAATGCATAGGCCCCGCCATCGCTCACCATGACCATCTTCGTGGCCACAATGCGACCGTCGCGCTGAAGACCCATGGTGTAACGGATGTTAAAAGGGTGTCGCTTGGCACTGGCCTTAATACTCTCCTCGCGAGTGAATACGTAACGAACTGGGCGCCGCGTTTTGATGGCCGCAAGCGCCAACATGCCCTGATAGATCATGTCTTCCTTGCCGCCGAAGCCCCCGCCTACGGTGCTCATGATCATGCGCACCTTGTTGATGGGACGCCCTAGAATGCGTGCCAGCATGTGACGATGATGGGTGATGTTTTGGCTGGGCGACTGAACCGTCACGCAACCATCGGCTTCTAAGTAGGCCAACCCGGCTTCAGGCTCCAAATAAGCATGCTCGATCGACTGTGTGTTGTAGGTTTGCTCAACAACGAAATCGGCTTGCGCCAACGCTGCGTCGACGTCGCCCTTGCGGATGCGTGTGTGTTTGCAAATATTGTTTTGTGCAAAATCGTGAATTTGTACGGCGCCATCTTTCATGGCCTCATGCGGGTCGAACAAGGTGGGGAGTTGTTCGTACTCCACATGAATTGCAGCAACAGCAGCGCGGGCAATGTCTAAAGTTTCTGCCGCTACGGCCACAACAGCCTCTCCCACATAGCGCACCACGCCTCGTGCAAGTGTGGGCTGGTCTTCAATGAACACACCGAAGTTGTCAACTCCTGGCACATCGTCGCATGTCAGCACGCACTCGACACCTGGTATCAAACGAGCGGCCTCGAAATCAATGTGGACGATGCGAGCATGCGCATGAGGACTGCGCAGAACCTGCATGTGCAACATGTTGGGCATGAACATGTCGGCTGCATATTTAATCGCGCCAGTGACCTTGGCAGGTGAGTCCAAACGACGCGTACGCTGACCAATGAAGCTGACAGTTGCCGAGTCTTCATCCAGCGCGCTGTGCGGTTTGGCGCCGCTTTGCACATCACGTGCAAGCTCCACCGCATCAATGATTTTTTGATAGCCAGTGCACCTGCAAATATTGCCGCCCAAACCTTCTTTGATCTGGTCTCGGCTGGCAACTGGATTTTGGCGCAAGGTCGATGTGGCGGCCATCACCATACCTGGAATGCAATAGCCGCATTGACTCGCACCGCACTTATTGAAAGCCTGTTGCAACAGAGACATACCTGAATCACGGTCCATGTCGTCAATAGTCTCAACACTGCAGCCATTGATTTTTTGGACGGGCGAAAGGCAACTCTTGATGAGTTTTCCGTCGACAAACATAGAGCAAGTGCCACACTCACCAGCGCCACAACCCTCTTTGTTGCCAGTTAGCTTCAGTTCTTCGCGTATAAAGTCGATGACACGGTAGTGGTTGGGCACGGTACGCTTCACCTTGCGGCCGTTAACCATTGCGTTAATTTCAGTAGTGGGGTGGCAGCCTTGCGCCACAGACCCGTCAGATAAAAGCGTATCAGACATATTCTGACTCCTTTGGTAGGTGGGGCAAGTCAAGCCCAGCATGCGCCAGTGCCGTGTTCAATGAGCGTTCAACAAAATTGCTCAAGACTTCGCGCCTGTAGCTTTGACGGCTACGTGAACGGACACGATCAGCCACTCGACGTGCGGCTTCACGCAATGCTGTCGGTGTGGGTTTGACACCTGTGAGGAGGTCTTCAATGTCAGTGAGACGTTCGGGCACAGGTCCAACCGCGCCGATTGCAATGCGCAAATCGTCAATCCGTTTGTGGGTGTCGATGCGAACCAGTGTTGCAATGCAGACCGTAGAAATAGCCAAGGAGCGGCGATGGCCCACCTTCTCAAACGAAACACCATGATGGGGCAAAGCATCAAACTCCAGTCTCAGCAAAATCTCTCCGGGCTGAAGCAAGGTTCGGCTTGGACCGAGGATGAACTCAGACAAAGGGACTGAACGCTCAAGGATTCGGCCCGATTCACGGCGAGCCAGCGTCACGTGAGTGTTCAGCGCCAGTAAGGCTGGCTGCGTATCTCCAGCCGGCGAAGCATTGACCAAGTTGCCCCCTACTGTGGCTTGCTCACGAATTTGATCGTCGGCAAACCAAAGCGCACAAGAGCCCAGCACCGGTGCTTGCTGCTGCAGCAACGGGTGATGCTGCAGCGCCGAGATGGGTGTGGTAGCTCCAATGCGAATTCGCGCACCTTCTTGTGACACACCACCCAGCAAAGCTATACGGCTAATGTCAACAACGGCTGGCAAGTGAACGTCACCTGCCCTGCCCTCTCGGGCCCAGGGCAGGAGGTCTGTTGCACCGGCCAACAAGCGGGCACCCGTTACCCTTTGCAGCACGTCGAAAGCCTCGTCGAGCGACTGTGGCGTTAAGTATTGGTCAAAGGTAAGCACGTTAGGTCTCTCTTTAGCAACCTTCGGGGTGACCGATTTTCACCACTACCTTGATTGCGTCGTCGATGCGCTCACGTGCATGACGTAGCGCTTCGGGTACTTCTTCCAACGGAAAAGTGTGGGTATGAATCAGCTTGGCGTCAAAACGTTTTTGCGACATCAATGCGGCTGCACGGTGCGTAGCGCTCTTACCTTCGCCACGAATACCGAACATATAGATGTTGTTGCGAACCAAAGCGGCGATATCGACAGGCACTGGTGAGCTAGGGAATGCTGCCAAACAGATACGACCGCCGCGACGTAGCATGGATGAGGCGTCGTTGACAGCGTTGGGGGCACCAGAGCACTCCAATACGTAATGCGCACCACCGTTGGTATACTCGCGCACTTTAGCGACGGCGTCTTCTTTAGTCACGTTGATGGTGTAATCAGCGCCGAGTTTGCGGCCCATCTCGAGACGGTTATCGCGTGTTCCCGTCAGAATCACTTCGCTTGCGCCTAGTGCCTTGGCAACGCCAACACCCATCAGCCCGATCGGGCCGGGGCCCATAATGACCACTGACTGGCCAGCAATCAGCCCGCCGATGACATCCAAGCCGTACATAGCGGTACCCGCGGTGACGATCAGTGTGGCTTCTTCATCACTCATGTCATCTGGTACGTGCGCTAATGTGTTGATGTTGTTGATGGCATATTGCGTAAATCCACCATCGGTTGTAAATCCATTGGCGCGGTGACCTTTGTTGACATCACCATAGTTTTTGCCATAGTTGAGGCAAGAGGTGTACATGCCCTCTCTGCAACGCTCGCAACGCCCGCATCCAGCGTGCACTTCGACTGTCACGCGATCGCCGACTTTGTACTCATCTACTCCTTGGCCCAACTTAACCACAGTGCCCATATATTCGTGGCCAGGTGTAAAGTTTTTGTTGAACGGAAGACCACCATGAATCAGAGCTGGTGGTCCTTTGTGGATGATTTCCAGATCGGTCGCACAAACAGCGATTGCATCAATGCGCACAAGCACCTCAGCGGCGCCAGGCTGGGGGACTGGCTTGTCCACTAAGGTGAGTTGTTCGGGATCTCCAAGTACCCAGGCTTTCATGGTTGCAGGAATTTTGTAGCTGCGCTGGCCCAAGAAGGCTGCGTCTGTGTTGGTGTTCATCTTGTCTCCAAAGGTTAGTGAGAGGGTTGTGATCGAGAATTTGAAAGTGCTCTCAATGAGCATTGACGAACTCGATGTGTTTATTGAACACCTTGATTGTGGTTATTACAAGATAGAAATCTGATATTCTTGGACAAATACAAGTTAATCCTTGATTTATCCAAGTTCATTTCTTCTAACTCAGAAAAGCGCATTTCGAATCGGTCCATGAGGGCATAAAAACTAGGGAAACCACTTACCTCTCCATACTTTGCTAATTAATAAACAAAAGCCATCAAAATGAAAGTCAATACGCCATCTTCGGCCGACATCCATACTTACTCCATGGTCGAACGATCAGCGCGTTTGGACTTTGAAATTCGCGACCAATCGCTGCGCTCACCTATTAGTAAGCCGCATCGACATGAACATTTCCAAATCATTGCCAATCAAGCGGGCGCAGCGCCACACTTGCTAGGTGGGCGTCGAATAGAGTCTGTGCAAGGCTCTATCATTTTCGTGTTGCCGTATCGCGTGCACTTGGCCATGGTGGAGCCAGGTACCCGCTACCAGTTGATCAATTTCTCAAGTAAATTTTTGAGGCCCGACTTTGCGCTTTCGCCTCTTGATATGGAAGAAGCGTCGATCGTGCAGTATCCAGAGCTCACACCCTTTATCTATCAAGGCTGGTTTGACTTTGTCTTTGATGAACAAGAGTTCTCTTACATCGAAACTTTGCTTCAAAGGCTTCATGATGCCCACATCAACCGAAAGTTAGGCTCGCTTGATCGCGCAAGAGGCGCCCTGCTTGAACTCATTGGCATGACCACAGAAAAGTTCGCGCCACAGCTGCATTCGTTGGCCGAACAACGCGTTTACCTTCAGGATCACACCGATGCGCTTAGACGTGTTTTTAAATTTATCGATGATAACCTGCACCTTGACATCGGCCTTAATTCGGTTGCTGAGGCTGCTTACCTTTCGCCAAACTATCTTTCACAGCTGCTCAAAAAACAGACTGGGCTGGCATTCGTCGAGTGGTTAACTGGACGCCGTATGGAGCGCGCTCAAAACCTCCTCGCTCATACGACTGATCGTGTGGGCGCCATCGCACATCGCGTTGGTTTCACGGATGAGGCCTATTTCACGCGACGCTTCACCCAACGTTTTGCCGTTTCACCAACAGGCTACCGGCGCTCGATACGCGAATTAGGCTGACGCAGTTCCATCGCTTGACTTAACTGAGCTTGGAAAACGACCTGGTGATCGGCGCCGCAGCTTAAAAACTTGGCTGTCCATGTCAGATGCACACAAGCTCACTCAATCCGAGACCTTAATGGCGAGAATAAAGCTTTGCCCAACCCTTAAAAGCCCGCGTGATTCGCGGGCTTTTTTCAAGCATTCAGCTTAAAATGCAGAGCTAAACCCTTGGAAGCACCATGGCACGTACGCTTTACGACAAAATTTGGGACGAACATGTCGTCCACACTGAAGAAGACGGCACCGCCGTCTTGTACATTGACCGCCA
>Ga0209357_1000326_pt1 | contig 18259 bp, 17 predicted proteins | sample LauGreFBDMM110SD_2_FD_187573 | JGI IMG/M metagenome (GOLD analysis project Ga0209357, IMG submission 187573) | Freshwater lake microbial communities from Lake Michigan, USA - Fa13.BD.MM110.SD (SPAdes) (version 3) | ecosystem: Environmental > Aquatic > Freshwater > Lake | place: Lake Michigan... | reverse complement strand
GTTAAGCGAATAACGCCAGTGGTAGTTTCTTCGCAACCGCCAGCAACATTTGGAATCAATTCTTGGCGAGTTGTGTGCAAAACATTAACCAAATCGCAACCATCATCGAATACTTGATGTGGTTCGATATCAAGTGCTGCATTTAGATGTGCGTAGTAGCCATCACGATCAACGGCGTTCTTGGCAAAAACACTAATGCCATATTCATGGACTAGTGCTGCAGCTGTGTCATCTTGAGTTGAAAGTGGATTTGAAGCACAAAGGGCAATATCTGCGCCTCCCGCTTTTAGAACCCGCATCAAGTTAGCTGTTTCAGTAGTCACGTGCATGCAGGCAGCAATACGAATGCCAGCAAATGGTTGTGACTTTTCAAATCGTTCACGGATTTGAGCTAGAACCGGCATATTGCGTTCTGCCCATTCGATTCGCTTGCGGCCTTGCTCGGCTAGCGAAGCATCGGCAATGTCATTGCGAGGTACGGTCTTTGTTACAGGTGCGTTCACGGTAAAACTCCTAAATTAAGAGAGAGGATATGGTCAATTAGGCAGGACCCCGCCAGAGGGCAAGAGTATCGGCAATGCCTAGTTCAGTTCTACTTAGACGCAGCAGTTAAGCGTTAATTAGCGCCAATAGCTCATCACGATGGGCTGCCATATTTGCCGATGTATCGGCTTCTACATTTAGACGCAACAGCGGTTCGGTATTAGAGGCGCGCACGTTAAACCACCAGGTCGATGTAGAGGCGGTTAAGCCATCTAGTTCGTCAATCTTAAATTCAGATAACGCTGAATACTTTTCCTTTATTGCTTTGATAACTACCGCAGCATCTGCCACTCGTGAATTTACTTCACCGCTTGCAACATATCTTTTAAATGGGTCAAAAAGTTCAGAAATAGTTTGTTCAGATTCACCGAGTGCAGCTAGCGCGTGCAGTGCAGCTAAGGCACCAGAATCTGCTCGCCAGAAATCCTTAAAGTAGAAATGGCCAGAATGCTCGCCGCCAAATATCGCGCCAGTCTCGGCCATTAGCGCCTTGATATATGAATGCCCAACTCGTGATCTAACTGGGATACCACCTAATTCGTTAATCACTTCAACCACTGTTCGTGACGAAATCAAACTATGAATGATGGTCGCCCCTGGATGTTTTGCTAGCTCGCGACTAGCAATGAGTGCGGTGAGTAAAGAAGGATCAACCGTCTCACCTTTTTCATCTACTAAGAAACAACGATCAGCATCACCATCAAAAGCTAGCCCGATATCAGCTTTATTTTCCAGAACCGCTTTCTGTATGTCTCGTAAATTCGCAGGATCAATTGGATTAGCTTCGTGATTAGGAAAATTTCCATCGAGTTCAAAGTAAAGCGGAATAATCTCAGCGCCTAGCCGCTCAAATATTGCTGGCGCAGTAAAGCCCGCCATGCCATTACCCGCATCAATAACTATCTTTAGCGGCCGGTTGCCTTTAAACGAAACTAATTTATGAAGATGGTCGGCATATGCCTGAAGTAAGTCTTCGTTAGTTTCGCTGCCAACTGGTCGCATTGCAAGCGGTATTCCATTGCGAACAAAATTCTCAATCGTTTGCAGGCCAGTTTCTTTACCAATTGGGCGAGCGCCACTTAAACATAACTTTATGCCGTTATAAGCAGCCGGGTTGTGGCTGGCAGTAAACATGGCACCTGGCAAATTCTTTGAACCAGCCGCGAAATAAAGTAGATCAGTTGATGCTAAACCGATACGAATTACATTTGTGCCATTGCTAGTTACGCCTGCCGAGAATGCCTCTGCTAATTCTGGCGACGAAGGACGCATATCTTCACCAATTATTACCGTACTTGGTTCGCGCTCTATCTCAAGAAATCTCGCAAATGCTAATCCGACTGCAAAAGCAAAATCAGGTGAGAGTTCGCCATCGACTAATCCGCGAATGTCATATGCTTTAAAAATATCCGGAATATCTTCACTCATGACTAACTCGTTCAATTACTTATTTGGAACAGCTCGAAGATGACCTCGTCGACCAATGTGTTCAGTGCTCGCAGCCAGAGTTGCCGCTGATGAAGTATTTTCCACAATCGGGGTTGAAGCTACTTCGCGAACAGCATCTGCGATTGCCATCAGGTCATCGTTAGATGGACCACTTTGGCTATCTGCAATTTGTGCGCGAATAACTTCCCAACCATTCGGAACAGTTAAACGTTCGGCATGAATCTCGCAAAGATCATATGCATGTGGTTCGGAATAAGTTGCCAAGGGACCGACCACAGCTGTTGATTCGGCATAGATGTAGGTCAAAGTCATAGTTGCCATGCGACGGCAACTAGCGCGAGAACACGCGCGACCTACTTTTAGCGAACTCATATGACTCAGATTAGTGGGCAGCCGCGTAAAACTTGGGATTTTTATGGATTTAGAACCCGAATGTTTGAGGACGGAATTGCTACTTTAGTTAGTTGGGCACCAGATGCTATTGGGAAGAAGGCATATCCGCTCTTAGCCGCTATCAAAGCACCGGCGTAAGTATCTACACTCGCACTGAGGACAGTGATCGCGATCGCATTATTTGGAACTTGCCAGTTAACTAGGTCAGAGCCGGTAATGCTTTGTTCCTTAAATTTGCCGTTGGAAAACTCAACTCTTAGATTGATCGCAATCGCGTCACCGGCAAAGATAATTTTCGGCAAAATTCCACCTATCGCGATCTGCAGCGGAGCTAAAGCTGGTGAAGGCGTAATCCAGACAAAGTCGCTATTCCCATTCGAGGTGGCGCGGGAACGAATTGCTGCAAGTAACGGTTGATCTGATGTCAGCTTGATCGCGAAAGCCCCTTTGGCTACCTCTGGCTTTAGTTTTAACTCCACAACTTTGCCACTTACTAACTTGCGTTCGTTAAAACCGGTTGGAATAAACCGCCCATTGCTGGAAAGAAGTTCAAGTGTGAAGTTTGCATCTGCTTCCCCTGGCACAAATAGACGTAGATAATGAGATGGTGCTTTCTTTTTAACTAGTTGCTGCGGGATACCAGTAATCACGAATTTTCTAGCTGGGGCCAAAATCGCATTAACCGAATCACCACCCAACTTTTTCAAACCTTTAATCCGTTCATCAACTAAATAGCTATTCACTCGGCCAGATCTAGAAACTACTTTAACCACGATATTTGAATCCCCTGGAGCTAAGGAATCTAGTTTTATGGCTGCACTAGAATTTGCCTTTAGCGAAAGAGTTTTTACTGCTTGTTCACCATTTTCACTCCAGGTGAAAATATCTACAATTGAAACACTCAAACCACTATTAACAATGTAAACAACGCCCTTGCTACTTACATCTGAAGTTCCTCCGACAAACCATTGCGAAGTAGCTGGAGCAGTACAGAGAACCGAGCCAGCCCAAACTCCTGTCCGACTCTGGTAACTAACCGGGGTAAGACCTTGTGTTTGCAGCAAAATTGGATCACTGACACTGGAGTAACGAAGAGTTTTAATATTTACTAACTTTGTACTCTTATTTCCAACTCGATAGAACGGCGTCTTCTTTGATGAAACAGAAGTAACAGTTGTTACACCTGCTGGATTTGGTGGACAAACTACGGCCGGGTATGACTTTGAATATTGCCGCGAGCTAGTATTTGCATCAAATAAATTAGTAGCCAATAAAACCGTGGCGATAACCGCAGCTAGGATCGCGCCTTTCATAAACTTCATGAGAGCTCCATATCTGAGATCTCACGCTTTCGTCGTCCAGCAGGTAGCGCAAAAATAATCAAAACTACCCAGGCAATAAATTGCAGGCTTAGCGCCCCGCGCCGCAAAGTTCCATCATGGATCAATGTGAACTCACCAGCTTCGATCACCTTGAACTGCGGCAAGCCCGCTTCATTCTCACTGCGCTCTAGTCTCAAGCCATTTTGCAGGATCTGCCAGCCCAGATCGTAATTTTCGGTCAGCGTAATAACCCCCGGGCCAGGCACGTTTGTCGTTACGCCGATGCCGCCACTAGCAAGCAAAGTTACTTCGCCCTTGATATTTGTAAAAACTAATCGACCAGTTGGCTCACTAACTTTCCATACTATGCCATCTGTTGTTGCCGAGGTGCGAGCAAATCCACCAAGGCCGTCGATGGTTCGAACCATATCCTTGTCGATCGGATTCTTGGCAAACAAATACTTGATTCCGAAATCTGCAAAAGTTTTACTCGTAGTCAAACCACTTCCATCGGCAAGTTCAATCACTGCTCTTGCTATTGCTGGATCTTGAATTGGCGCTACATCAGGTTCGCCAAGAGTGATGTCAGATCCACGCGAGATATAGAAAGCGAGTGAAGTGACTTCTCGATTAGTGATTTCACGAAGAACCAGAGTTTTTGCATCTGCCTCAGCACCTAGATATTCTGGCAAAATATTTATACTCTTTGAATAGACCGGCGATGATGATGCTTGTGAAACATTCCAGGAGATAGCAGTCGCGGAATATCCCAATGTAATTACTAACAAACAGGCAGATAAAATGTGACGGTAATTAACATTTGTAGCAATCAAATAATCTCGTAAGTCATTGAGAATTATGGTGCCGACTGTTACTGCTGCCAAAGTTGCAATTGCTAAGAAAACTCCGACCCAAAGTTGAGTAGGTGCGATCGTGCCGTTACCAGTAATTGAAAGTGCGCTTAACGCAACTGAAAGTAGCAAGAACAACGTTCCAATTTGAGCGACTTTATGTAACTGCGTGCTAGCAAAGTAGGCCACGATTAGAACTAACGTGAGCGGGCTAATTGCCCACCAAGGTAGCGCGCCAGGACCACCTGGGTTTCCTAGGAAAGCGAGATTCGGCCCACCGCCACTTAATAAAATTCCTGGTTCATAAAGAAAACGGTTGGGATTAATAATTGCAACTAAAGACCAAGGCGCAGTGACGATCAAGGGTGTGACCAAAAGCGCTATTCGGCGCTTTAACCTCTGGTCAAAAAGCTCTTTATTCAGATCGCCATTAAAACTGCGAATATCGAGTCCAACTCCAACTGCGGTAACCACCAATACGGCTAGCCAAACCATCAAAGTAAATGAAGTCGCAATTGAAATTAACAGAGCCACGCCAAAAATGCGGCGCCATGAGATTCTTTCAAAATTATCGAGTGAGGTAATACTGGAGACAATCCAGGGCAGCAAAATCAAAATTATTAAGGTGCCTAATCTTCCGGTATTAACACTTGCGATCGCCACCGGGCTGATTGCATAGAGCATGCAGGCCGATACCCGCAACCAGGCATTAGTGGTAACCAGTTTTAGGAACTTATATGCCGAGATTGCCATAAGTGCTGGTGCCAGAAAAATTAATGAGGTGATTAATACCGCCGGCTTACCAAAAAAGAGAATTGATAAGAGCGAAAGTAAGGCAACCCAAGGCGGCGTTGGTGCTGAGCTTCCCATTCCGACTTGATGCCAAGATTCAACATAACTACGCCAAAGTGAACTTGTCCCATGCGGAGTAGTTGCTAAAGCGCCGCCAATTAACGAACCGAAACGTGATCTAGAAGATAACAGGATGAAAATAAAAAGTGAGATTCCTAGAACAACATGTGGGCGCTTAAATACGCTCGCCCAATTAACTACCTTGGCTGGAGTTAGCAGGTCGGCATCATCGTTAAATTCTTCGTCAATGTCGTTATCAGTTGGCAGCTTTGCAAAAATTCTATTTCGAATTGATTCCAGAAAGTTATTTACACCATTTCGATATTGAGTAAAGCGAGGTGGAATAAAGTCAGCAATCACTCGCGGAGATAACAAGCGATGGATTCGGCGCTCCTTGCGTGCCGCCCTGAGGATTGCTGGCCTAAAAATCAGTGAGGCGATAGCCAAGATTTCATCACTGGCATAGCCCGGTAATTTTGCAATTAAGTAGCCGATAGATCTAATTGCTGCGCCAGCAATTAGCTGCAGAATTAACCATGGCAATAGCCAGGCTGAAGAATTCGCTAATAAAACATAGGCTGAGTTTCGTCGATCCAGCAACAATGGTCGATGCAGAAACGCACCTTCCACATCTACCGATCTACGTTCCGATGCGGCCGCCTGTGCGTGAAAGGCAACAGAATCTGTAACAACAATTACGGAATGACCGGCCATGCGAATTCGCCAACCGAAATCAACATCATCGCGAAATAGCGCTAGTTGCGGGTCGTAGCCACCAAGCTCTTCAAAAACATCTCGCCGAATGAGAGCACCAGCGGTGCTGACTGAAAGTACATCACGAACTCCATCATGCTGACCTTGGTCATATTCTTGAGGTTCCATACCAGTCCAACGAGCACCGTTATTGGTAATGCTGACGCCAACTTCTAGTAAATGAGAGCGATCATGCCAACCCAATAACTTTGGTCCGGCCATTGCGACATTAGGACGTTCGACTAGCTCTGCTAATAATTTCTCAAGCGCATCAGATTTCGGTGCGCAGTCATCATGAATAACCCAAATCCACTCATTGCGTTCATTATGTGATTTTGGAAATTTTTCAACGGCCTGATAAACCGCATCACCAAATCCAGCATCACGAGGCAAAGAGAGAACTGGCATTTTTGCTGCTTTTAAAAGTGAGGCGGAATTATCTTTGGAACCAGTATCAACTGCAACGATTGAATCAAGCTTGCGAGTTTGCGAAGATAACGCAGCAACTACTGCAGGTAACCAAATGGCGCCGTCGTGAGAAACAATTACAGCAGTTACATGAAACGGATCAATTATTTTTGTAGTCGCCATATTTTGTGGTGGCGTTTCTTTATTGGTTTCCTAATTAATCGAAATGAATCGATTAAGCAGGTCGACGCTTAAGTCGACGTCGCTCTCGCTCGGAAAGTCCGCCCCAAATTCCAAATCGCTCATCGTGTGCGAGAGCGTATTCAAGACATTCAGAGCGAACATCGCAGGAAAGACATACTCGCTTTGCCTCGCGAGTAGAGCCGCCCTTTTCTGGGAAAAATGCTTCGGGATCGGTTTGTGCACAAAGTGCACGTTCTTGCCAGGAAAGCTCAACGCTTTCGCCACTGGCTAACTGAATTACGGGCCCTGAGGAGGAAGGGTTCTGTGCTGGACGAATCGCCATTAATAACTCTCCACATAAATAGTGGCCCCGCCCTTGCGGCGTGAGGCCTTCTCTTAGGTGAATTACACGCGTGTAAGTCAGTTAAGTCAAGCCCAACGAGGCATAAAAACGGCAAATTGGACATGAATTAAGCGTAAAAACTAAAGTAGAAGTTGAGGGTTCTTAAAGCTTCAACGGAATTATTTCGCCATCGGCTAAATAGGCACCGCTCGCCTGGGTTTTTTCCAGAACCATTGTGTTGGCTTCAACAAACACATTTTCTAATTTGCAGCCCTCAGCAATTGTTACGCCATCTCTAATAATCGAAGCAGAAATTTCCACGTTTGCACCAATAGTTACGTTGTTGCCGATTGCACTTGCGCCACTAATTTTCGCGCTGGAAGAAATTTTTGAATTATCGCCAACAACAAATTCGCGAGTACCAACATAATCTTGCGAACCTTTGAGTAAAGCTTTTGGCGTTCCCATATCTAACCAATACGAATTATCTACGAATGCTTGCACAACTCTGCCGCGCTTTAGCAACTCTGGAAACACTTCGCGTTCAACGCTAACAACTTTTCCTAGTTCAATTTCCTTGATTACTTGCGGGCTAAAAACATAGCAACCGGCATTAATCGAATTGGTAATTGGGTTTTCCACTTTTTCCAGAAAGTCAGTAACTCGGCCACTTTCATCAAATGGCACACAACCATAGGGGCGAGCATCTTCGACGTTAACCAGGTGCAAGGTAGCTGCCGCTGATGAACTCTGATGTAATTTAATTTGCGCAGCCAAGTCATGTCGGCTCAATACATCGCCATTGAATACCACAATTGGTTCATTCTCAGAAATTTCAGAGAGAATTAATTCGGCAGCATTTCGAATTGCACCACCAGTTCCAAGTGGTTCGCTCTCTAATGCGTACTTAAGTTCTATCCCCCACTTAGATCCATCTCCAAAATAGGGCGTAAATGTTTCTGCTAGATAAGCAGTTGCTAGCACTACTTTGGTGATGCCGGCAGCTTTGGCAGCAAGTAATTGATGTTCAGTTACTGGCAAATTTGCAATAGGTAACATCGGTTTAGGAGTTTTATTTGTAAGTGGCAGTAGCCGGGTGCCAAAGCCACCAACTAGCAGAATTCCGACAGCCATCGCTAAACCTGTGCAGCCGCAGTAATACGTGCTGCCGCATCTGCTATCTGTAGATCCGAGGCCGTCATGGCAATACGAATATGCGACTGCCCAAGCGAGCCATAGAAATTTCCCGGTGTGGCCAGAATTCCTAAGTTAGCCAACCAAGAGACGGAGTCCCAATCACTTTCCTTTCGCGTGCACCAGATATAAAGGCCAGCGTTCGAAAATTCGATTTCAAAGCCAGCTGCTTTAAGGGCTGGTGCTAATTTTGCCCGGCGGGCGTTATAGCGTGCCCGCTGTTCGGCGACATGTGTTTCATCGCTTAGGGCAACTGTCATAGCTTTTTGGATTGGTAACGGCACCATCATGCCTGCGTGCTTACGGACTTCGCGGATACGGGCAATTAATTCTTTATCGCCAATCAAGAAAGCACCACGGTAACCAGCCATCGAAGATCTCTTTGATAGTGAATGGACCGCCAGAATATTGTGGTTCTCACCGTTGGTGTATTGCAAAATGGAAGTAGGGGCTGCGGTGTCACCAAATTCTAAATAACACTCATCAGAGACCAAGATTGAATTATTCGCACGTGCCCATTCAATGGCAGCTAAATATTCTTGATCGCTATGAACCCGACCAGTTGGATTAGCTGGTGAATTAACCCAAGTTAAATCAGCTTGCGGCCAGTGTTCTGGGCTCACGGCAACTGCCGCCTCGCTAGCACCTGCCAAGATCGCGCCCACGCGATAAGTTGGATATGCAATCTCTGGAAAGTTAACCGATTTTGATTGCAAAAGCGTAGGCAGCCAAGCGACTAACTCTTTAGAACCAATTAGCGGCAGGACATCAAAATCACCAGTCACCTTTAATTTATTTTTTGCCCACTTAGTAATCGCGGCGCGAAGTTCTGGGGTGCCAGCTGTTACTGGATAGCTTGGTGAATTTGAACTTTCACGAAGCACAGCTTGAATGAATTCAGGTGTCGCATCTACCGGCGTACCTTGTGATAAATCAATGATGCCACCTGGGTGCGCTCGTGCAATTTCACCATAAGGAGCAAGTGCATCCCAAGGGAAATCTGGCAGCTTCAGTTGAGAACTTTTCTATTCGGGCTTTGCTGGCATAGCTACCACTGTGGCGTGATCAGTATTGGTCTGGCCAACTTTGCTGGCACCGCCAGGGGAACCAATCTCAATGAAGAACTCAGTGTTGACCTTGCCGAACTCTTGCCACTGCGCAGGAACATCATCTTCGTAATAGATAGCTTCAACTGGGCAAACTGGTTCGCATGCGCCACAGTCAACGCACTCATCAGGTTGGATATAAAGCATGCGAGAACCTTCATAGATGCAATCAACCGGGCATTCTTCGATGCAAGACTTATCTTTAACATCAACACAAGGTTCGGCAATAATGTACGTCACGAAGAATCCTCCATCTGGGTAGCCACTGCGGTGAATTGTAATACCTACCGAGGTTTGAGGTGCCTTTTAACAACCGTGGTTCCACTGGCACCTTTTGGAGAGGCGTTTCTTAGATAGACGATTATCGTTAAGCCATGGAAACAAGGCCGCTCCCGCTTGAGCGCATCGGTCAACGGTTTTCGATTAGGTTGCACGACCCGGCAGGTGGATATCGAGATGTTGTAGGTCACTTAAAAAGTGCAACCAGCTTGATTAATCGTAAGGGCCAGGAAATTTCCTTTGATCCAGAACAGATCTTCGTTTGGCGAGAAATAGTCGAACGCCCGAATTTGGCCGGCAAAGGTGCTCCCCTGACTCTTCGAGTGCTTGAATTAGATCAAATCTGCAATCTAACTTGGCCTGCTACGCAAGAATTAGAAAACTCCGGTTGGCTTATGCGCGCAGCTGGTGGTGTAACTAATCGTGCTAATTCGGTTCTACCCCTTGCTGCAAATCTAGAAGCCGGCGCATTAACTGAATTTGCCGAAAAACTCATCGCTGCCCAAGAGTTTTATCGTGAGCGAAACTTGCCCACTATTTTTCAAGTTGCTCTTCCCACTTGGCAACTTCTCTCCGATAAATTGCGGTCTATTGGCGCAGTCGAAACTATTCGGGGCAACACAATGGTGACTGACTTAATTTCGTCAAAACAAAACGTTCCAGCTGGCTTTGAAATTGTGCAATCGGATCAATTTAGTAATGAGTGGTTGGCAGTAAAGCCAACGCCAGGAATTGAAAAGATTTTATCTGGGTGTGCTGCAACATATTTAACGATAGTTAGAAGTGGACAGGCAATTGCCACTTGTCGGATTGCGCTGGCAAAAGGGTGGTCGTCGATTACTCGAGTTTACGTTCACCAGGATTTTCGCGGGCAAGGTTTAGGAAAAGCTATTATGGCTGCGGCCCTAGAAGCCAGCTTCGAACAAGGTGCGACTAAGGCACTGCTACAAGTTGAAGCAAATAATGCCATCGCTATTGGAGTTTATGAATCTTTAGGTTTTAATTTCCATCATGAGTACTCCTATTTGGAATTGAAGTAGCCATGCTCAAAATTTATGACACTCAAAGTCGCGGGACAAAAGAGGTAATTAGCGCTACTGATGAAGTCACAATCTATTGCTGCGGCCCTACTGTCTACCGTGATGCACACGTTGGGAATTTACGAACATTTCTCTTATCTGACTTAATTCGCAGAACTCTAGAAATACAGGGTCAGAACGTTAATTTGGTGCAGAACATAACTGACGTTGGGCACATGGCTGAAGACGCTAACCCACAGGACAAGATGCTCGCTCAAGCAAAGTTAGAGGCGATCGATCCATTTGAAATTGCTCGCAAATATGAAGCAAATTTTCATACTGATCTAGCACTTCTAAATATAAAACCAGCTCGTAGCTATCCACGCGCAAGTGAGTCAATTGAATTGATGCACAAATTAATTGCGAAGTTGATCGAACTTAACCATGCCTACGTTGGTTCTGATGGTTCGGTTTACTTTGCGGCTGAAAGTTTTGCCAGCTACGGCGCAATTAGCGGTAATCGCCTGAAAGATTTAAAGCCGGGCCACCGTTACGAATACACAGATGAAGGTGGCAAACGATTCCATGCTGACTGGGCGCTTTGGAAAGCAGCTGGTGAGCGCACCGAGATGGTTTGGGACTCTCCTTGGGGCAGTGGCTTTCCTGGTTGGCATATCGAGTGTTCAGCCATGTCACTTGATTTGCTCGGCGATAAAATTGATATTCACGTGGGCGGAATTGATCTTCGTTTCCCGCACCATGAAAATGAACGTGCTCAAACTAATTGTGTTACCGGAATAGAGTCGGTAAAACTTTGGGTGCATGGTGAACATTTACTTTTTGAAGGCCGCAAGATGGCCAAGAGCAGTGGAAATGTGGTCTTACTTAAGGATCTTGTCGAAAGAGGATATGACCCGCTCTCGCTTAGATTTTGCTTGCTAGAAAATCGATATCGCTCTCAAATGGATTTAACTTGGGATTCAATAGCAGCGGCCAACGCCACGCTAAAGAGATGGCGCCGTAGTGGGTTTGGGAAAGCAGCCAATTACGGACCAGACCTACCTACTCTGGAAGCTTTAAACAATGACTTAGATACACCACGAGTAATGCAGCGTTTGCGTAGCGTTGAAAAAGATTCGAATTTAGCTGATGCGCAAAAAGCTGCGATATTTACTTTCGCAGACCAAGTTTTGGGTCTTGATTTAGGACGAGATCTAATCGCACCTGAACTACCTGCTGAATTAACTCGCTTGCTGGCAGATCGTGAAATTGCGCGTAGTTCTAAGAATTGGAGCGAGAGTGATCGCTTGCGAATTGAGTTAGAAAGCGCTGGCCTGGTAATTAACGACACTGCCGATGGGCAGGAATGGGATTTGCGTTAAAGCGGTAATAAAATTGCGAGTACCAAGGCAAAAGTTCCCAGCAGAATAAGAAGTGAGCCGGCTAAATCACCTTGAATTAACAACTCGCCACCAACTCCAAGAGTTGCGCCTTGCACAACTACAACTAACCAAGCACCGGCTGCGATAACTTTGAATTTTCGTAATCGCCAAGTTCGCCCGACCGCCCAGATACCTACCATAGTTGCAACTAAACCGAGTATTAAGCCCAATGGAAATAGTAATAAGTGCAGCAAAGTGGCACTGGCACCAAGTAGAGCGCCTGCTAATGCGGCATAAAAAAACTTCATTAGTTATAAAACTATTCCAGCGAATAGATCTGTTTCACGGCCATCGCCATTAAACGGTTCGTGAGCATCACCTTTAACTAGCGAGTAGTACTCATGACCCCAAACCTGCAGTCCTAACTGGTTTGAGAGGGCAAAGAATGGGCCGTCTAATTCAATTTGAGTTGCATGCGCTGCCATCGCAGCCATTTTTGCATCAACATATTCATTTGCATCTACTGCTGCAGTTACTAATTCGTCAGCTTTGGCAAAGGGCAGATCATCAACGCTTTCAGCACCAAAGAAAGAAGAACCGACTTCTTTCATCGCTGCAATGCCATTAGCCAATACCGACTTCGGTGTGGCATTCCAATAAATTTTAGAGATTTCCCACTCGGTTGCTAGTTCAGCGGCTCGCATTGCGACTTTGTGAGCTTGAATGTGGTCTGGATGACCGTACCCGCCAATTTCATCATAGGTAATCAAGATATGTGGTTTTACCTCATGAATTATTTTCACCAATAAGTTTGCGGCTAAATCAAGATCGGCCTGCCAGAAACACTCTGGGCGGTTATTTGGTTCGGTGCCCATCATGCCGCTGTCACGGAACTTAATTTTGTCATCGCCTAAGAACCGGTGATCGGTAATGCCAAGTGCTTTCATGGCAGCTGCTAATTCATGGACCCGATGATCACCCAATTGATCAGTCTCGTGCGCTGCGAAATGTGCTAACTCTGGAACTAAAACTTCGCCCTCTTCGCCACGCGTACAAGTAACTAAAATTACATCTGCGCCTAGGGCTGCATACATGGCCATAGTTGCACCATTGTTAATGGTTTCATCATCTGGGTGTGCGTGAACTAGAAGTGCGCGGTAACCCTGATATGACTCATTCATTAATAAACCGGCAGTGAGGTATCGACTTGTTTAGCCCAAGCGAGTACGCCACCGCTCACATGTGTGGCATCCGCAAAGCCAGCGCCTTTTAAGATCGCTAAGCACTCAGCTGATCGCACGCCAGACTTGCAGTGCAAAATAATCGGCTTATCTTGCGGCAGATTAGTCAGCGCTGTGCCATCTAGAAAACCTTGTTTCGGAATTAAAGTGGATCCTGGAATTCGCACGATCTCGAATTCACTTGGCTCGCGCACATCGATTAGGAAGAAATTCTCACTCTTATCTATCTTGCTCTTTAACTCAGAAACCGAGATGGTGGAATCTTTTACCGCAACTTCAGCCGCATCAGACAAGACTCCGCAGAATGCTTCGTAATCTGGCAAAAGTGCAGTCTGCGTTGGGTGCTCTGAACAAATTGGGCAGTTCGGATCTTTGCGTACTTTGATTTTGCGATAACTCATTTCGAGTCCGTCATAAATCATCAGTGCGCCAATTAGTGGTTCGCCGATTCCGATAATAACTTTAATTGCCTCAGTTGTTTGAATTGAGCCAATTGATGCACAGAGCACTCCAAGCACGCCACCTTCGGCACAACTTGGAACCATTCCTGGTGGTGGTGGCTCTGGATATAAGCAGCGGTAGCAAGGACCATATTCAGCCCAGAACACACTGGCTTGTCCATCAAAGCGATATATAGAACCCCACACATAAGGTTTCTTTAAAAGAACACAAGCATCATTTACCAAGTAGCGGGTGGCGAAATTATCGGTGCCATCAACGATGATGTCGTACTGCGCAAAGATCTCCATGACATTTGAATTATCTAGTCGAGTTTCATGCAAAACTACCTTCACATGTGGGTTGATCTCAGCAATTTTTTCTTGCGCACTCTTTGCTTTGCTCTTACCAATATCTGATTGGCCATGAATAATTTGGCGTTGTAAATTCGATTCATCAACTGTATCGAACTCAGCTATTCCAATTGTGCCCACACCTGCAGCAGCTAGATACATAATCGCCGGTGAACCTAAACCACCAGCTCCAACGCAGAGAACCTTTGCATTCATTAATCGCGCTTGGCCAGCCATTGCAAGATCCGGAATGATTAAGTGGCGGCTATAGCGACGAACTTCATCGACAGTTAGCGCACGGCCAGGTTCTACTAATGGTGGAATCTTCATCTCTATCGCCTTTTTACTGCTCAATTGGTAAACCGATTACTGGGTCATTCTGCCGTAGAACGACGCTCGGTTGCTAATTGCAATACATTCGCGAAAAACAGGAGAGGTGTAATTTCCTAGATTTGCCTCTAGCATTGGCTAAATGAGCACAGCAGATGCACGTGATAACAAGCCGCGTTTACCTCGCGACGAGCGGAGAGCGCTTTTACTATCTGCCGCCCTTGAAGTCTTTACTGCCGCGGGTTACCACAGCGCTGCGATGGATGAAATTGCCGACCGAGCTGGCGTAAGCAAGCCCGTTCTCTATCAGCATTTTCCATCAAAGCTAGAACTTTATTTAGCAGTACTAGATTTACATATCGACTCACTAGTTTTTCAGATTCAACGATCAATTGCAGCTAACACTGAAAATGCTGACCGCGTTCGCGCGACCGTAGATGCTTATTTTGATTTTATTGAAAGTGAAGGTGAAGCATTCCGCTTGCTTTTTGAAAGTGATATGAATGTCGAACCTGCCGTTCATGAGCGATTGAATCGCATGACTTATGACTGCGCAGCTGCTATTAGCGCCGTAATCTCAATCGAGACTGGTTTGCCACAAGAGGCATCAATGCTGCTCGGAGTTTCACTTATTGGATCAATTCAAGTCGGTGCACGACATTGGCTTGATCGAGATAGCAAATTATCGCGGGAACAAGCGGCTCGTTTAATCGAGAGTTTGATGTGGCGCGGGGTCTCCGGTTTCCCGTTAGGCAACAACTGAAGTAATCCCATAGGATTGCCCCATGGCTACAAAGAAAACTGAAACTGTCCAAAAATCAGAGGTCCGCATTGCGGTCGCAAATGTAAGTAGCGACCTTGCTTTTGAGAGCCCTGCTACCCCGGCTGAAATCTCAGCTGCTGTTAGCGCAGCAATTAGCACCGGAACTCCCCTGGTCTTAAAAGATGTCCGCGGCCGCACCATTATGGTGCCGGCTGATCGAATTGGTTTTGTAGAAATTGGCGAACAAACCGAGCGACGCGTCGGTTTCGGCTCCCTCTAACGTGTCTATAACTTTCGCTGACCTACCGTTACGTAAATCAACAATTGATGCGCTTAACGCGCATGGTTTTACTTCCCCATTTCCAATTCAAGAAGCTGTTCTACCAATCGCGCTCTCTGATGGCGATGTTATCGGCCAAGCTAAAACCGGCACTGGCAAGACTTTAGGTTTTGGTATTCCAATTATTGAGCGCATCATTGCACCCCTTGATTCAGAGTGGGAAGCCCTTGAATTTAAAGGTCAACCACAGGCACTCGTTGTTGTGCCAACGCGTGAACTTTGTGTTCAGGTAACTAAAGATATTGCTGAATTAGTTGGCAATCGCGGAATTCGGGTTCTTGCTGTTTATGGTGGTCGCGCATTTGAACCACAGATCGAAGCTCTTGAACAAGGTGTTGAAATTGTGGTCGGAACTCCGGGTCGACTCCTTGATCTATATCGCCAAGGTCAACTAAAACTTAAAAACGTTTCTCGGTTAGTCCTAGATGAAGCCGATGAAATGTTAGATCTGGGCTTCTTGCCAGATGTCGAGAAGATTTTCACCAGCACTCCTAATCGTCAACAAACTATGTTGTTCTCGGCAACTATGCCTGGAGACATCATCGCTCTTGCTCGCCGCTTCATGAATCAGCCAGTACATATTCGTACCCAAGATAATGAAGATGAAGGCGCCGTAGTTTCCAAGATCGAACAACATGTTGTACGCGCACACGCTCTAGATAAAATTGAAATGTTGGCTCGTATTTTGCAATCTGAAGGTCGTGGACCGACAATTGTCTTCTGCCGCACAAAGCGCACTTGTCAGAAAACTGCTGATGATTTGTTAGAGCGTGGATTTAGATCAGACACTATTCACGGTGATCTTGGTCAAGGCGCTCGCGAGAAAGCACTTAATGACTTCAAGGCCGGCAAATCCGATGTATTAGTTGCAACCGATGTTGCTGCTCGCGGAATTGATATCGATGGCATTACGCACGTAGTTAATTATCAGTGCCCAGAAGATGAGAAGACTTATGTTCACCGCATTGGCCGCACGGCGCGCGCTGGCGCACATGGCATTTCAGTGACCTTTGTTGACTGGGATGAACTAGCTCGTTGGAAAATGATTGACATCGCGCTAAATCTAAATCTGGGTGAACCTGAAGAAACTTACTCTTCCTCTGATTCGCTATTTGCTAAATTTAAGATTCCAGCTGGCTCTACTGGCCGGCTAAATCTGGCTAAGAAAATAGCCCCAGTTAAGAGTGCCTCAGCTGTTGAAAGGCCGAAAACCAAGAGCGCACCAGTCGCTGAGAAGCCAAAAGCAGAGCGAGTAAAGCGTGATCGAGTTCGTACTAAGCGGATCTCTGACTAAAAAATCTTAAGTTCTTCTAGTATCGAATAAGTCACATCACGGTATTGCTGAGCCACATTACAATTTTTATCATCAGTTAATACGCTTATTGATTTCGCTTCGGCTGCTAATACTTCAGCTGCTATGGAAATTTCTCCATCTAGTAAATTCAATTCGGCGGCAATCAATTTGGATAACTCAGAATCACTTGCAGCAAAATATGGCAGTGCCTTAAATGGTGCAGCAGTAATTTTCATGACCGCCAAAGCTCCCCTAAGGGAATGAATACTTTCTCGCACTGGTGAGATAACCAATTGTGCAGCTTTCAAAACTTCTGCTAATTCAGCTGTAAATAGCGGTGCTGAATCAATCAAGAGTAAATCGTATTTTTCAGGAATCTCTGAGATCAAGGTAGCTAACGAATCAGTTGCGGTATGTGGTCGTAGATCAAAGCGCTCGGTGCAGCTAATTATATTTTCGCGGGTTCGTTCATGGCCAAGTTTGAAAGTTAGCGCACCTGATGAATCTAAATCAATTACTAAAGCTTTCTTGCCAAATTCTGCGCAAGCCACCGCCAATGCGTGGGTCAAAGTTGTTTTACCCACTCCGCCAGCGAAGCTAGCTAATACAACTATTGGAGTATTCATGCTGCGCTGACTCCCCAACGGATTTTGGCTTCAATTAAAACAGGTGGTAACAAACCTTCAAAAGGCAGAACCAGCAAACTCTTGCGAAGTGCTGTCATGGCGATATCAGTTGCAAGCCCTTGTCCTGGCAGAGTTGGCCAGCCGTAAAGCGCGCGAGCCCAGTTAGGTAAAGCAGCGCCAGCTAATGCGGCAACCGCAGCCCAAGCCGGAGCTGCTGGTGTTGCAAAGCGCACTGCAGTTGGTAGCGGCGGGATCGTTAAAAATAGAGCGGCACGTTTGGCATCATCGCTGGCACTTAACTCTGGTGCGATATCAATAAAATATTTCTTCATTTCAGCAACATTCTTAGGAACCATAGATTCATCAATGCCTACCGCCTGCGCAAAAAGCACCATTTCAGCAACATATTGATCTTGTTCTGCTTTAGATAAGGTGAGTCCAGATCTAACCGCTACATCTAAAAATGAATCGATCATTGACATGTGAACCCAAAGCAATAGTTTTGGATCATCTAGACCAAGGTGTGCGTGTATTTTGCGAACTCGAGCCGTTAATTCATTTGCCTCTGCTGGAGTTCCAAAAGTAACCACCGTTACGTAATCGCCCGTGCGCTGCAAACGGCCCCAAGCATCTTCACGGAAATTTGAATGCTCAGCAACGCCGGCCATGGCTTGTGGGTGAAGTGCTTGTTGAAAAAGCGCACGTATTCCACCAATTAACATGGCTGGATCAGAATGAATCTTCCAAGTAATTGAAGAAGGTGCGAATAAACCTAACTCGACGTTACTCATTGCGCT
>Ga0209357_1000324_pt1 | contig 18332 bp, 31 predicted proteins | sample LauGreFBDMM110SD_2_FD_187573 | JGI IMG/M metagenome (GOLD analysis project Ga0209357, IMG submission 187573) | Freshwater lake microbial communities from Lake Michigan, USA - Fa13.BD.MM110.SD (SPAdes) (version 3) | ecosystem: Environmental > Aquatic > Freshwater > Lake | place: Lake Michigan... | reverse complement strand
ATCCAGATGTATATAAACTTTCTAATATTACTCACGATGGAAGCAAGAAGCGCAATCGATATCATCACGGCTTGATTGCCCAAGAGGTCAAGGAAGTTCTAGATAAGAATGGCATCGACTTTGGCGGATTCCAGGACCACAAAATAAGTGGTGGCGATGATGTTCTCAGCATTGGATACGGCGAGTTAATCGCACCAATGATTAAAGCCATCCAACAACTCTCTGCCAAGGTGGATAGCCTAGAAGCACAACTGGCCAGCAAATGACAATCACCGAAATCGCTCAGTTTGCAGGCGAGAAGATCGGTAAGACCGATGCTGATACTATCACGTTCCTGCAAAAGGCAGCAGCCCTAAACTATCGGCGCGTTTGGAACTTTGCGCCCTGGCGCGAGACTGTTACCAATTCGACGTATGCTATTACAGATATAGCAAGCAGAACAGTAGCCCTCGGAACAAATGTAGAGACACCTCTATCCGTTGCATGGGGAGATGACGAACTTACCCCTATGGATCTTGCCACGATTATATCGCAGGATGCCGATCTTCTCGACATTGACAGAACTGGCACACCGCAGGCGTATTATTTCAAGGGACGCAACTCTTCTGGTATTGCAGAAATTGATGTTTACCCTGCCCTCGAAACAACCAGCACCACTACCCTAAAAGTAATCGAAAAGCTCCAATGCCTTACTCGCTCGAACTACATTGTAGACTTTCCCCCAACCAGCAACGCCATTGGTGACGAACTTCGCCTTCCGCATGTCAGTCATGTTGTACTCGCATTGACGCATGCCGATGCCCTTGAGCGCGAGCGTCAGTATGGCAAGGCGCAGCTTGTTGTTCAGACTGCCAATACCGACCTGGCATCTATGGCGAATTACGAATTGAGCCAGGTTGGCGGAATGAAGCAGATCACCCCAACCTCTCTTGGCGAACTTGGTTTAGAAGAGATCATCTAAAGCCATGCCGTACTTCACGGATGCAACAGATGATGTACTGTCGGTAGCTGTCACGCCAAGTTTTGATGGTGGCCAGGTATCTGGCATTAGCCCCAATCTTATTGCGGATAACGCAGCCTCCGAGCTGCTGAACATGACCATTTCGCCCAATGGCAACCTTCAGACTCGCCAGGGCATTGAGACAGTTTCGACAAGTTTTTCTACGTCCAATACAATTCAAGGCATGTTTTATTTTGATACGCCAAGCTTTGAGGAAATTATTGTTGCCACAGGCGGATCTCTTTATAAATACAATACTGGATCAAGTACGTTTTCGACTACTGGCGGAACATTTGTAAATTCCACAAATCAACTTGAGTTTGCACAGCTAAATAACAAGTTGTTTTGGACCGATGGATCAAGCGATCTCCAATTTACCGATGGAACAGATAACCATAAGCAGGGGACCAAGATTGCATCAATTACTGTTACAAACGATGGAAGTGGATATACAAGCGTTCCAACTGTAACAATTGGAACTCCAACTGCTGGATATGGAACAACTGCAACCGCAATTGCAACTGTTGTATCAAATAAAGTTACAGCAATAACAGTAACCAACGCTGGGTCTGGATACTTGACTGCCCCATCAGTTACAATTACTGGCGGAGGTGGAAGCGGAGCAACAGCCACGGCAAACATTTCTACTCAATTAGCCCCCTCTGGACTTCGTTTAATCAAGTCATTCACGAACAGGCTGTTCGCAGTAGGAACAGGAGAAAGTCGGAACACTCTTTACGCCTCTGACATTCTCGATCCAGAGATATGGAAGACAACCAATTCAATCATTGTGGGTGGTGACGATGGTGAGGATATTATTGCAATCCAGCCTTTCTACGGATTCCAAATCATCGTGTTTAAGAGGAACAAGATCTACCTGGTTAATGTCACGCCAAGCACGACTGTGACATCAGGAACGAGCGTATTGTCGCTTGTCAATAGTGCAGCGGAGTGGACTGTTCAGACAGTTTCGAATAGGATCGGTTGTATCGCAGGTAGATCAGTCGCCTTGGTAAACAAGGATGTGTTCTTCTTGGCCAATGACGGCATACGATCAGTCTCAAGGTCTTTGGCGGATGATTTCTCCACAGTTGGCCTCACAATAAGCGAGCCAGTTAAGGACATCATCGCAAGGATCAACAGAAGCTTTATCGATACCTGCAATGCCACATTCCATAACAATCGATACCTCCTCGCCATACCCCTAGATTCAGCAACAAATCCAAGCCACATATTGGTGTACAACTCAATCTTCAATTGCTTCGAAGGCTTGTGGGAAGTAGCAGCAGCAAGGATGGTTGAGACAAGCTTTACTTCTGGATTCTCTACAAACACAATTAAGCTTTGCGTAGGCACAACCAACTCAAGGATTGGTCACCTTACGGATTATAAGGATTCAGATTCAGTTGACATCAATACAGGGTTCCAAGACTTTGGCACTGGCTATACAAGCAGGTTGGTAACCAAGGCGTATGAATTTGATGATCGCTTTGCGCTGAAGTACGGATCCCACTACGAGGTTGAATTCTTTAATTCTGGATCTACCAACACAACGATAAGCATTCGCAGGGATACAGATGGTAACGATATTATTCTTGGCACGAATGTCGACACAACCTCGCCTGACGGATTGACGCTCCCATTTACGCTCCCAGCCACACTAAGCGCGAAGGTTGTCAAGCGTAGGGCGGATAGTCTTAGGTCATATGACAAGTGGCGCAATATCAAGATGAAAGTTGAGGCTGCTAGTAGGAAGCTCTCTATTCGCGGGGTTATTATGGCAGCGAATCCAGATACAATTCAGATTCAGCAAAACATATGACCCAGGTAGAGTTTCTTGAGAAAAGCGGCGTTTCCGAGGCGATGTGGCCTAACTTTAGGGAGTGGGTGGCATGGTTTGATAAACAGGGACTTATGGGTACATTGAGGAACAGGAATGATGAGATTTTAGGCGTTGCCCTAGCTAGGTGCGTAAATAGTGGCTCTGAAGTAGGTCACTACGTCCACGACGAGCATGGAGACAATATCTTTGTTGACTTGTGTGCTACTAGTGGTATTAGAAATGCTGAGTCGGTAGCCCCACTCAAAGGCTTGCTATTGATCCTGTTGGATCGATTCGGACCACGCAAGCGCATAACTTTTAAACGTTTAGGCAAACAAAAGGAGTACGATTACAATACATTTATGAGAAAGGCATTGAACTAATATGGGCGGATCACCATCAATTCCATCACCGCCCCCACCGCCAGACCCAACAGCAGTAGCGCAGGCTAATGCTGAAATGTATCGTAAGAACATTGATACCTATATCGAGAAATCTCCTGCTATGGCCGAGCTTGAGAACAAGCTTCGCATGCAGTATATGCCCCAGCAGAGGGAGCTGGAGAGGCAATTGTCCGCCCTAGACCAGGCTTCTTCCGTCAAATCAAACCTTGAGCTGGAACGCCAATACGGCGCACAGCGTACCTTGGAATCGCTTCGTAGGCAGTACGAGTACTCGCCAGAAGCGTTTGCTTTGAACAAGGGTCTTGGTCAGCAGATGGCAACTCAGTTTGCTCGTCTTTATGGTCAAAGCCCATACGGCGCAGTTCAACCAGAAGTCGCGTTCTCACAAGGCGCAGCTCCTGTCGATTATTTCTCAACCATTGGAACAAATGTTTCCAATCCGAACATGAGTGTTTAATATGGCAGTATTATCAAAACAAGAATTTTTTGAAAAACAGTATAAGCCAAGCATTGGTGGCGATGCTGGCATAATGGCACTTTATCCGAGTGGCGGAAGAAGCCCAGGCAATGTAGACGGAAGTCCTAGAGTTCCTGACTACAACCAATTCCTAGCTGGTGTTTCCACCTATTCCCATAGGCATGACGGCAAAGTTTATACAATGTACGCAAAAGACCAAGCAGGAATGGCCAAGAATTTTGATGATGCTTACAACAAGTACTTGGCAGACGAAGAATTTAAATCAGCAGAAGCAGTAGCAGCCAGAAAGCTTGACGAGAGCTACACCAAGCAAGCAGGCGAACTAAATACTGCTGCTGGCCAGATTAGGGCTGGAGCAACTGGACTAAGTGGTGCATTAACCGCTCTATCTGGAGAAAGAAACTATGGCGCGTCCAACCTTGGCACAAAGCTTAACTTCCAAGTTTCCGACGATCAGATCATAAACGATTACAACGAAGCAAAACTAAATTCGCTCAAGTCGGTTCTTGATCGAGGCAATACTCAGATTGTCGGCATTAACGACAAGATTGTTTCAACCAACGAATTGCTTTCAAAGCTAAAAGCCGATGACGCAAGGCGCGCTCCGCTTGAGGCATCACTCAAAACTCTCAACGAAGATATTAGAAGCGTCAACGAGGCAATCACCTCTGCACAGTCGCAGGTTGCAGGGTTTAAACCAATCACCGCATTGGATACCGCTGGCCAGAAGGAAATCACTTCTTTTAGGGAATTCCTTAAACTTCCAGAGGAACGCGCAAGCGATCAGCTAAAACAGATTGATCCGAAAGCTTACGAGACAGCCGTTGCTCTTGGCGAGAAATACAGAAAATTAGCAACTGAAGAATTGCCTGCAACTACATCGCAACAGACCGAAGACCTGCGAAGCCAGATTGAGCAAGAAGCTTTAAATCAATTAAGACTTGGTTCTACGCTTGGTGCGGATGAGCGCAGGCAGTACGAGCAGGCAGCTCGCGCAGCTCAGACAGTTCGAGGCAACATCTTTGGTGTCGCTCCTGCCGTTCAGGAAGCTGTTGAATCTGGTGCTGCTGGCGAGGCTCGCAAACTTGCGCGATTCGGAGCAGCCTCTCAGTTCCTGTCTTCTGGCCAAACAACTGGTGACGCACTACAGCGCGATATCGCACTCCGCGATGCGTTGTTACAGACAAGGCTTGGATCTGCTGCTGGTTTTGTTGCTGGTGGTCCATCGCTTTACAATCTTGGTAGTGCAAGGACTGCACAACAGAACGCAGCGTTTCAGAGCTACATTCAAGCCAACCAAGCACTTCCTGGTAGCTTTGGCCAGGGTGCAAGCACAGCACAACAATTTTATCAAACAACTAATCCAAATGCTCCGCTTGCATTACAGCAAACCGCTGCGTCACTTTATAACACGCTGGCGAATTATCAGGCCAGCACATATGGAAATTATCTACAAGCGCAAAGCCAGCAACCATCTGGAGCTGCGCAATTCGCACAGATCGCAGGTGGTATTGGGAATCTTGCTTCACCAATAACAAGCGGATTTAAATCATACACCCTTGGCGGAGTAGCGTAACATGGCCGATCTAGTACAGTTCGGACCATTTACTGTTTATAAAAGCCCAGCCTACGAAGAGGCTGTAAGGCAGAAGCAAGCTGATGTCGCAACTGAGCGTGAAACAAAGAAGATGCAGCAGGACTACCTGCGCGCTCAAATTGAGAAATTCAATACAGAGCAAGAGTATCTAAAGAGTCCAGAAGGACAAGCTGCGCTCCAAGCCGAGAGAGAGAAGGGGATGCTTGGGGTTGAGAAGCTAAAAGGCGAAATTGCTGCTGAAGAAGAGAAACGAAGGAAGGCATCTCCTGAGTACGCGCCAATCGAGGCTGCTCGTCTTAGCGGACTAAGGAGCGCGCTGGAGCAGGACTTGGCAACGCAGGGTGAGCTTGCTTCATCTGCTGGCGAGCGAGTTAAGAATCTACAATCCGCATCAGCTACGCTTCCAGAAGGAGCTGCTGGCCCTGTCATGCAAAAGGATATGGCAACTCAAATGATGCGCCCTGCACTAGAGCTTGAGGCAGACATGCGCAAGAGGATGATTGGAACAGAAGCTGCGCAGGCTGCGACAAGCAAGCAACTAGGCGAACTTATTGGAACACTTCCAGTACCAGAGGGTCTTGGTGGCGGAACAGTTCCAGCCACAGCGAATATTGGATCGATTTATCAGCAGAGATTGGAACAACTCGTTCCGATGAAGGCGAAAGCCATATCGTATATTAATTCATTTCCAGAAGGCTCGCCAGAACGCATGGCTGCCGAGCAGACCATTGGCAAAATGTCTGGATACGAAGATGCTCAGACCAAGAAGATCGCTCAGAACGCACTCAAGATCCCTGGGCTTGAAGGAATGGCAAGCAGCGAGAAATCTGCCAATGAAGTTCGCGGACTTGTGCCAAACTTTGTCTCATCTGTTGGTGGAATCGACGAACTCCTTGACCTTGGCAATCAAGTTCAAACAGGCGATGTTTTGGCTAGGCCAAGACTCATGGCTCGCGCGGACGCGATCAGGACAGCCCTTGCTGGACAAATGCGTATTGCAATCGGTGGTCCTGGCACGATGACGCAGGAGGATAGAAACGTGTTAATGACTGCAATCGCAGATCCTACTGCCGTGATTAACTTTGCTGCGCCAGAAAGACTAGGCGAGCTGAAGAAGGTCTTGGCAAGAAAGTTTGTTGCCGATGCTCGCGCCAATGGATTCGGAATTAAGTCAGTTCAAGCAGTTCTTGATGCCAATGCAGATCCAGAAGATATTGGTTCATTCGGAATGAAGAGAAGGAGTGCATTTAAAACTGAGGCCGAAGCTCGCGCTGCTGGGATGCGTGATGGAGATATTGTAAATATAAATGGTCAGCAATTCAGGCTAGCCCCATAATAAAACAATGGCACTCATACCAGTAAATAGTAAGGGTGGGGAGATTTCGGTTGAAGCTCCAGCCAATCAAGACAGAAGCATTCCAGAGGTGGTGGGTAGACAGGCTGGCCTAATTACGCGTGAATCGATTACGCCTGAAACTGTTGGGGCTGCTGTTGGTGCTGGAGTTGGTTCAACGCTCTTTGGTGTTGGCGCGATTCCAGGCGCAGCCGTAGGTGCGTCAGGCGCATTCTTGGCGGATATCGGAGCAAAGGTTTATAATTCGCTAGTGGCGCAAGGGGATGAGAAGAAGAAGATACCAGAACTCAGCGCAGTCCTTGAGGATATCAAGAATCAGATTGGCCTACCTAAACCAGAGACTCCGCTTGAGAGAGTTGAGTCAAGGGTTGTGGGTGGAGTTGCCGAGATGGTTCCGCTCGTTTTGGGTGGTCAGTTTATGGCTGGGATGAAGGGCGCGCCTAAGGCGATTAAGAAAATTGGAGAGATACTTGGTGCTTCGCCAAAGACGCAGGTTGCTGGCGGTGGACTTGGATCTGGAGCTGCTGCTGCTGCTGGAGAAGCTGGCGCAAGTCCGCTGGAGCAGGGGCTTGTTGGTTTGGCTGGATCAATAGCTCCTTCGCCAATTTCAAGAATGGCTCAAGTAGCATCTACTGCCAAGCAGCTTGGAGTTTCTACAATACCAGCAGCAATTGCTGGAACTGCTGGAGCAACTGAAACATCTAGGAATTTAATATTAAGAATGCTTCGCGGTGGGAAGACGCAGGAACAGATTGCCAAGAATATTGAGCTATATGGTCAGGCTGGAACTACTCCAACTTTTGGTCAGGCAATTGAAAATCCCCTGACACAATCTATTGAAACAACAGTTGGCAGGTATCCAGGCGGAATGATGAAAATGAGGGAGAAGGGATTGGCACAGCAGGCCGAGGTAGGCAAGAAGGTTGAGGAACTAAGAACTCAGCTATCGCCAATTACAGAACCAGTTGAGGCAGGCAAGGCAATCCAGAAGGGATTCTCTGAAGTGTTTGTACCCAGGGCTAGGCAGACCCAAAAGGCTCTTTACGCTCGATTTGATCAATACATGCCAGAGCGCACTCCGATTAATTCGGACGAAACTATGGGGCAACTATACCAGTTTGTAAATAGACTTGGCAATGCTTCACCAGAACTGCAAGCATCAATTTCAAATACGCAGTTGACATCGCTTCTCAATGGACTTGAGGAGACAAAGAAATTAAGCCCATCTGGCGAAATTCCATTTAATGTATTGCGCGATCTGCGCTCTTGGGTTGGCGAAAAGATAGCTACAGTTGACCTAGCTCCAGATGTACCCAAGGCACAATGGAAGAGTCTATATGGGGCATTGTCAAGGGATCTTGAGAACGCAGCAGCCCAACAAGGACCAGAAGCTCAGGCTGCCTTTAAGAAGGCGAATGTTTATACCAAGAAATTCCACGACACAATGGATTCGATCCAATCTGTGATCCTGAATAAGAATCCAGAGGATGCGTACCAAGCCGTAATAAGTGGCGCGAATAACGGACCAACAAAACTGCGTGAAGTATTCAACGCCGTACCCAAGGATGCTCAGAAAGCCGTATCGGCTGCTTATATTTCAAGGATGGGTAAGGCAGTTGCTGGCCTACAGGATGAAACAGGTGACGTATTCAGCACCAACAAATTTTTGCAAAACTATGGGAAGCTTGACAATGCTTCAAAGGACATTTTGTTTGGAAGATTCGGAAGCCAATTCAAGAAGGACATGGACACAATTGCAAAAGTTTCAAACAAAATAAGGGAGGGCAGCGCAATTCTAGCCAATCCATCAGGCACGGCTGGAGCTGTGGTTGGACCAGCAACAATATCCAGCGTGCAAGGATCTTTATTTGCTGGTAAGTTGGGTTTTGCTCAAGGTGTAATCGGATTGATGATTCAAGCCAACCAGGCTGCTCGACTATTCACCAATCCAGAGTTTGTAAGCTGGCTTGCCACAAACGCAAATAAGCCAGTTTCCAACACATCCGCAGCCATCGCCACCCTAAACAAGATTTACGAAGCAAACCAAGATCCAGACATCAAGGAAATTCACGATGCCCTCCGCAATCAAGCGGTTGAGCAAGAAATCAATAAGAAATAGGGTGTGCTATGAGCGGAACAGAAGTAGATCCGCTCCTATTGGCTGCAATTGAGACAGTCAAGCTTGAGGGTAGGTTCGATCACAACGGCAATTTGGCGATCTACAAGTTGCCTGACGGAGATGGTGGTGGAAGCTATGAGATAGCTGGGATCAATGACAAATACCATCCAGAAGAATTCAAAAAGCTCTCAGAGTTGCCAGCGGAGGAAAGGGCGAAAGAGGCAGCGCGATATATCAAAGAATACACCAGCCCACTCGTATCCAAATTGCCTAAAGTCATGCAAGCATTCACGCAAGATCTCGCGTTCAATAGAGGGATGGGCGGTGCAACAAGGTTTATCCAGAAAGGGCTAAACTCTCTTAAGATTAAGGTTGATGTGGATGGCAAGATTGGTCCTAAAACTTTAGAGGCAATCAACAAAGTTCACCCACGCGCGTTAATGCAGGCTATGAGTCAGGCACAATTGGATTACGAATACGAATTGGCCTACAACGACTCAAGCCGAAAGAAGTTTATCGCTGGTCTTGAGAACAGGATAAGGAATCGGCAAGCGATGTGGGGGGTAGGCTAGTGCGGAAGAAGAAGGGGGCGAAGGATAGTATTGCCAGCCCCAATGCTCGCGCCATCCGAGCCAATAAGAATAAGATTCAGTCCGCTACCAACGTTAACAAGCGCGCTATCCGTTCCAACGTAGCTACTGCCAGCCTTAACGACAGCACCTCCACCAGGCTTGAGGTAGCTCCCACCAGCTTGGACATAAGCACCCTCAGGGGTAAGAAGTGTGTCTCCTGCTTTGACAAGCGCGCCACCAGCACCCACAGCGGAATTCCCAGCAAGCACATGCGTACTGCTACCTCGATAGACAGCAGCCACAATTTCTTGGCTCAAGCGGTCATCCGCGAGACATGTAAACGCAGTAGAGAGGGCAAGCGCGATAAGTGTGTTTGTAGTTTTCATTTTTCTAGTATCTGCTAAATTAGGAGTACGTCAACAATGAAATTAACTTCACGGCAAATAGGTGCGGTAGGGGTGGCTCGCGTTACTAGTGCGTTGTTGCGATGCGGATACAGCGTGCTTACGCCTTACGAGGATTTTGCTGGGTATGATGTGGTAGCAGAGAAGAATAACAAGTTTTACCGCATCCAAGTTAAGACCGCCCAAGCCATAGAGCTTGGTCGTACCAAGTACCGCTTCACTACCAGTAGTGGTAATGGGTTTAACATACCAAAGCGCGCTATTAGTGGTGTTGATTACGTTGCCTGTTGGGGGATGAATGATGACCTATTTTGGCTGTTGCCTATCGCCAAGTGCAGGTCGGTAACAACCAAGCTTTGTCCGTCGACAGGAGGTGGTTGGCGTGTATTTAAAAACCTATGACCGAGAAGGAGGCATGGCAGTATTTCGAGGATGGCCTGAAGGACGCGCAGTCTTTTGACGAGGCGGTGGAGTGGGTCAAGAAGAACCAAAAGATGGTCAAGAAGTTGACCATGCAAGCAATGATTCGCAAGTTTGACGAGGATATTAGTCACGCTAATAAAACTTGGCTTAATTAAAAATAGATCTCGACGCGCCCTGGGTTGGTCTGCTAAAACCAACAAATGGGCAAAATTAATAGCAGGGCAAAAGGTGCAGCAGGGGAGCGTGAATTAGCTAATTATCTTCGCGAGCAGGGATGGCAGAAGGCTCGCCGTAGTCAGCAATACGCTGGCAATCCAGAGGGTGGGAGTGGAGATGTGGTGTGCGAGAACTTCCCCTTCCATATCGAGGGGAAACGCTGTCAGGCTTTAAAGCCAGAGGAGTGGATGGAGCAGTCGAAGCGCGACTGCCCAGCAGGCAAGATCCCAGCGGTGTTCTTCCGCCGTAATGGCCGTAAGGAATGGCTTGTTATTTTAACCGCCGACAGCGCGTGCGAATTAGCTAGACAACTCGCCCCTGCCAATGTCACTATTGAATATGCACCAAATCAACCAACACACACCACAGTCGCGAAAGGATTCTATGTACAAGAACAATCTGATCTCTCAACTATTAACCCCAACAAGTAAGAATCTGTTTTCAGTCCTAGTCCAACTTACACCTGACACAAAAACCAAAACCAAAAAAAGAAAGGTACGAAACAAATGAGCCTAACACTAAGTGAATCGGCAAAAGCAACGGAACGTCAACTGCCTGAAGCAGGAACGACGATGGGAGTCTTGGTCCAATTGATTGACATGGGACTCCAAGAAACCAATTGGGACGGCGAGAAGAAGATGTCTCCCAAAGTGAGACTAACCTTCGAATTGCCTGACCAGGTGATCGAGGGAGAGGTGGTGGAGAATGGCAAGACCACAAAGGTTACCAAGCCTATGATGGTCAGTCTTGAGTTGACTCGCTCGCTGGGGGAGCGTGCCACACTCCGCAAGCACCTTGAGTCTTGGCGCGGTGCAGCTTTCACATCGAAAGAGCTGGCATCGTTCAGCCTCAAGAATCTGCTTGGCAAGGCAGCCCTGCTTACCTTGATGCACAAAACATCTCAGGCAGGCAGGCAGTACTGCGCCATCAATGCGATCAGCAAGTTGCCTAAAGGCATGACTGCTCCCAAGGAGTCGGTTAATTCGCATGTATTCTACGAGATTGAGAATGGCCAGAACGAAGTCTTCGCTGCTCTTCCAGAGTGGCTACAGGACAAGGTTCGCGCCAGCAAGGAGTTCCAGATGGCAGCAGGAAAACCTACTGCCAGCAAAGCTGAACTTGACGCAGACGGCAACCAGGTTCCGTTCTAAATTGTATGGCACTTACTATTACCAGTAAGGAGCCATCGACAGCTAGACTTGTTCAAACCGAGTCTAGCGGTCATTGGTATACTGAAGACGGAAAATCCGCACACGTTGTAATTGGGAAGAACGGCAACGAGCGGAATACAACTGTGGCAGATGCCAGGAAGATGGGTTTATATCCTAGCGTCACTTCGATTTTGTCTATTTTGGATAAGCCCCAATTGACCAACTGGAAAATTGAACAAAGTATCATGGCATCGCTTACCTTGCCAAAGGAGGAAAATGAAACGCTCGAAGATTACGCTCGAAGAGTGGTTAAAGACTCTAAAGAGTCAACATCGAAAGCAGCTGAGCATGGCACGCGAATGCACGAACAAGCCGAGAATATCCTCATGGGACGCGCTGTGTGTAAAGATGAAGATCTCCAGCCCTACATCGCGACCTTCAAGAAGTGGGCCGACGAAAACGTAGAGAAGACGTATTGGTGCGAGAAGGCTCTGGTTGGCGCAGGATACGCTGGTCGTTGTGACGCATATGTGAAGCTTAAAGGAATTGGTGACGCGATCATCGATCTGAAGAATCGCAAGGTGAATCCCAAATACTCGCCGTTCTATGAAACCTCCGATTGTCCGCAGTTGTGGGCTTACAGAATAGCAAGCGAGAATCCCAAAGCAGCGTGCGTATCCATCGTACTTGCCTCGAATGATTCCAGCAAGTTGATGACTAGGGTGTGGGAAGACGATGAGCTGTACCAAGCTGGGATCGCATTCAATGCGCTCTTGAGAGTGTGGGCTTGGGTAAAAGGTTATACTCCTCCTGGGATGAAATTATGATCGACCCAGCAGATGTATTATGGCTAGAAGGATTACTGGACCAATTCTATAGGAGGCTTGCAAAATGACTGCACCAACAATTCAGGACATGGGTAACGCTGCGCAGGAAATCGTCTGGCGCGTGATGGGTAAGGGATCGGATAAGTCTGGTTATGGTGATTGGCTGGAGAAGGATCGTCCTACCCACGATTACCATATCGCTAGGGCTGTTCGTCACCTAGCCACAGCACAGATGCAGCTCCACAAATCCATGCCTTGCCCTGATAACAATGGTGAAACAAGTGTTGACCACCTTGAGCGCGCTCTGGTAAGATCCTTGTTCGTATTAGCACAAATTAAAAAGGAGGTCCCAAGGCTATGATTATGGAAGATGTAAGTGTTGATTTTGAGTTTAATGGAGAAAAGTATACTGCGTATGGCAACGCAGAGATTGATACTATCACCGAGGATATTGGTCCAGTTGGCTATAGAGAACATTACTTTGCCGAGGTGGTCAACAATGTGATTATGTCAAAGATTGAAATCTCAACTGCTACCGAGGACATAAAGAATCCAAGCAAGGAATTGTTGGAAAAAGCTGATGATCTCTTGTCCATTCAAGCAACAGAAGATTTTGACGCTGGCAAATGAGAACATTGGCCATATTGGCCATTTTTATTCTATCAACGTCTATGGCATCCAATGTCATGGTCGACATGCAGCCACCCAAGAAGAAGATCAAGGTGCGCGTTACTGGTTACTGGCCAGGGGAAGACTATTACACCAGCAAGCTACAAAGCAGCGAGGGTGTTCGCCTCAAGGCTGGACGGCATTGTGCCACCGACCATAGGGTCATACCAGCATGGAGCAAGGTCAATATAGTTGGATCTAAACAAGAGTGGGTTGTGGTGGATACAGGCACAGCGGTAATTCAGAGAAAGGCTAGTGGGTCAAGTAAATTACCTGTTTTAGATTTATTTTTTAAATGTGAAAAAGATTACGAAAAAGCTCGACTGCCCAAATACGCAGTAGTAGAAATTTCGAAATGACAATCCTATCGAAAATATTCTATCACTTGGGGGACTTCGTGAGCATCACGCTGCTGCCACTTGGGGTGGGCTGGAAGCTGTACCAAAAGCTAATGCTTATATCCGTGGACTTGGATACTGATTTCAAGGTGTGGAAGGAAGTCAAACCAAAGAAGAAAAGAAAGGCCAAGAAGAAATGAAGCTAGGAAAAATAACATTTGGCAAATCAAGGCCAGCACCAAAGATGGTTCTTGTGGATGTGAACTACGATGAGAAGACAGGCGCAGAATTGTTTAAGACTGGAATGAGGCTTCTCAAGAAAGACAAGGAAGCTGTGATTGAATATGTGATAAAGAAAGCCTTGGAATACGGCATTAAGAAATGAAACGCGCATTAGTTACTCAGGCATTCGGAGACGATTGGCAAAAGATTTTAAGCATAACCCAGCCAAGGATGGAGGCGTACGCAAAGAAGTACGCGATTGATTTCATGGCAATTGATAAGCCAGTTACGCAGCCAGTTCAATACTCGAAGCTGGCAATCGGAAACATTATGCTCGCCAGGGGTTATGAGCAGGTCATGTTCTTGGACGCTGACGTTCTAGTGACAAACGACTGCGAGGATCTTGGTGGTCCTGACTCTGAGGGTAGTCAGCACTTCTTCTGCGCCTTGGACGAGGGGGAGTTTCTGGACAGAAAGCAGGGGATGGTTGACCTTGCGAAAGGATTTGGCGGAAAGATCACGCCCAGGTTCTACGTCAATACTGGTGTATTCGTAGTGAGCAATAAGTTCCTTGGCCTATTCTCATGCCCTCCGTTTGGTTGTTACCCCAACCATTTTGGCGAACAAACTTGGATGAACATCCAGGCGCACTTGTGGGGCATGGAGCTGACCCCACTCGACCCAGCCTACAACTGCATGACCAGCGTCGAATCCCATTTTGGATTGGATAGGTACAAGGATGCCTACATTATCCACTACGCTGGACAGTCGAATGATCTGGTTAAGTTAGCTGGCCAGATCCAAGAAGACGATGCCAAGCTGAAAGAAGCTGGACGATGACCTTTGTCAAGGTTGTCGAGGAGGCTGGCGCATGGAGGATTCATACTTTGGCAGGCAATGTGATCGGACCGCGCCTACATGGGGCAAGGCCACCAGAAGGATTGCCACCATTGCAGGATATCTTTGAAACGAAGAGCGAGGCGCAGGCTGCTGCGATGCTTTGGAATACTTACGCACATTGGGTAGCAGCCAATCGCAAGAAGAAGCGTCGATGATCTCCACGCAGCTAACCAAGGGCGATTATGACGAGAGACTACAACAGCTTGCTGGCGAAGTTGCCATCCAAGCGATCAAGGATCTTCGCATGCTACGAAGGAGGGGGATTGTGTGCGGTATGAAGCTTGCGCCAGATTGGAAGGACAAGATGATCAATGATGCCTGGGAGTACAGGAACACGGCAGAAGTGAAACGACTGCTGAAGGATTTTAGGAATGGAACGATTGGGTGGTGGTGCAGGGCTGCTGGGATTAGGATCGGCAACAAGACGCTCCTTCGCAGGATGATGGAGGAGAACTATGCAATTTGTTGATTTCATTTCGGACGTATTCAAGGTTGTGGCTTGGATTGTATTGATCTTCTCAATACTCATTTCGATCCTGGCATTGAGCGCGTACATAGTCTTACAAATAGTTGACATCATAAAGGAGGTTCTAAATGGAGGAAAATAAGTTCATTCAAAAGACGCTTACCGCATCTGTGGATCGGTACGTCCTAACGCCTAGCCAATGCGACATGATCCGAAACGATGCCGAGGTGATCGGCATGAAGCGAGCGACTGTGTTGAAAAAGAACGGAAAGACTAGAAATTCATTTGCGCGTACCTGCTCCTCCTGCTGGGTTCCGATGTCGCAGCATTACAAATGGCTGTACGCGATAATGGGAGAACTCACCGCATCGATTAACAGCGAGTACTGGAGGTTTGATATAACTGGAGCGCAGCAGTTCCAGATCCTGAGATACAATCCGCTCCAGCAGTTTTGGTGGCATCTGGATACGTTTAATGGAAGTGACCGCAAACTTACGGCGGTGGTCAACCTATCCGCTCCACATGAGTACCTGGGCGGAGGCTTGCAGGTGAAGGCGGACATAGACAACGCAAGGTTTATCCGCGAGCAGGGAGCAGGGTGCTGGTTTCCGTCTTACATCGAACACAGAGCGCGTGCGCCGATATGGGGAACACGCTGGGTGTTGGTGGCCTGGTATACTGGTCCTAGTTGGAGATGAAGACCCCTTTAATCATATCATTCGGAGGAGGCACAAACTCCGCTGCGATGTTGATTGAAATGCAGAAGCGTGGAGTTATTCCAGACCTAATTTTGTTTGCAGATACTGGTGGCGAACTGCCACAGACTTATGAGTTTGTTAAGATATTTTCTGATTGGTTGGTTAAGAACAATATGCCAGAAGTGATTACTGTGAAGTACGCCAAGGAAACTCTTGAAGAGAATTGCTTGCGCCAGAATATGCTGCCAAGTCTGGCCTACGGATTTAAGGGTTGCTCGCAGAAGTACAAGATCCAGCCCCAGGATAAGTTCGTCAATAACTGGCAACCAGCCAAGGACTGCTGGAAGGCTGGCGGTAAATGTTTGAAGCTGATTGGGTATGACGCTGGCGAGCATCACCGAGGTAAGATACCAGAGGACAAGAAGTACATCTATGAGTACCCATTGGTGCGCTGGGGGTGGGGAAGGAAGAAATGTGTTGAGGTTGTTGCAGAGGCTGGATTCAAACCAGCCAAGTCATCGTGCTTTTATTGTCCAGCAATGAAGAAACACGAAGTTCTTGATCTTGCAAAGAACCACCCTGCTCTAGCAGAAAGAGCAATAGCAATGGAAAACAATGCCCACCTAAAAACTGTGGTTGGTCTTGGCCGTAACTGGAAGTGGGAAGACTTAATCAGATCAGATGCAAGCCAAATGAAATTATTTGAGGACCTGCCAGACGAAGTGCCTTGTGGTTGTTATGATGGATAAATTGGAATTATACATATGAGAGGTTCGAGCGGTATGCATGAGAGCGATGCGGACATCGCCAACGAGAAGCGTATTGTAGAGGCATTTGCCCAGCATTGTGGCAGCAAGGTTAAGTATATGCCAAAAGCATATCCATTCGATGCCATGTTACTAAAGGGACATAAGTACGCATTTGTTGATGCGAGGAAAACTAGCTATGAGATTGGCAGATTCCCAACGCGATGCCTATCGCTCCAGAAGTATGTATCCCTAAAGTTATACGCTGCATTCGCACCCACGTTCTATGTGATCGAGTGGGCGGATGCGATGGGGTATTACGAGATCAAGGAGGACAGCAAGCTACCCATATTCTACATGTCAAGGAACAGCGGTGACCCCAGGGATAATGAGCCATGCGTTGAGATTCCGATTGCTGACTTCAAAAGATTTTGATACAAACAATCTATGACACACACATCTAACTTGCTTCGCTAATGGCAACGCTCAACGAGAACATCCCATCCTTCAAGGGAATGGTGAGAAAGTCATTCTTCACCAAGGACGAAACGGACAGGGAGGAATTCTACAATGTGTATGTGTTCGCCTTGCAGTCTTGCGCTGGCGCGATCCTAACCTTTCACGTTATGACCGACTCTGGCATGCTGCGCAGTCGCGTGCCGTTGTCAGAGATATATACGCACCAGCCAGAGGCAGACATTCCATTCAACTACAAACAGCTTTGGGACTGCTTCTCAGAGAATGTAGCCGTAACCGAGTACAGCTTCCTGGCCTATCATCGCGCACAGATCCTACTTAGGGACGCGACCAAGGTGTGGGGTACATATCTATTCACAGTTGATTGGTTCAATAATCCGTACAGCGACGAACCCTCCGATTACAAATGCGGTCATGTGTTCGCTGGCGATGATGGGTACTTGCTGTGCATGCCCAATAACAGAATCTTCTGGCGCGATTCCAATTGGGTTACCAAGAAGTTGCCAGACAACTTAAAGCAGTTTCGAGTTGATACCGAACTGCCCAGCGTAGAGAATCAGAGTGACAAGTGGGTAACCGAGGACGGCGACAGTTTCTATTACGACATTAAAGAAAGGGATGCACAATGAATGTAGAGGCCAAGAACAGATTGAAGTGGGCGAGGGATATGCTTGCAATTGCACGCGGTAAGCTTGTAGTTGAAAGGAACCGCGCGTCCCACGGCCATGCTATCGATATGATCCAGATCATAACGATGGTCGATGCAGCCAGCCTGGTGTGCAAGGAGGTGGTAGGAGGTGACGATGAAAACAAAGGATGAGTTGGCGATGCAGGTGAGGAAGGAGTGGGATGATAAGGGATGGAGATGGAAGCTGTCCCTATCGGCTGGCGGATTTACCAGCGAGATATATTGCTATGGAACTGCGGAGAATGAATACTTTAATTGCGTCAGGGAGCTGGTAAGCCACGCCTACCAGATGCAAAGCGTATGAGCATACGAGACGAGATCCTTGACCAGTTCGGTGACGATGCGCACACGATGCTGTTCGCCGATGGATTCGACGATGCGATTGTGGGTGTGGGCAACGCATTTGGTGGTGATCTTTGTGTGATCTACGATGCTGACGCAATCGTCGAGAGCCTTATGAAGCAGGGCATGGATTACGCAGAGGCACTCGAATTTTATGATTTTAATATTGCAGGAGCTTATGTGGGAGAGCAGACTCCGATCTTCATGCACAAAATAGAAAGGCAAACAAAATGAGCGCACTAACGGATTGGATTATTGTGGGAGCAGGATTGGCAATAGGAAGGCTTCTTGTTGCCATTGCGGTTATCACAGTAGTCGCAGCGATTCTTGCTGCGTTCTTTATTTGGGAGGAGAGATCAAAATGAAACTATGGAAAAATAATTCACCAGCAGTCCACGTTGTGGACGATAATAAACTGT
>Ga0209357_1000323_pt1 | contig 18336 bp, 17 predicted proteins | sample LauGreFBDMM110SD_2_FD_187573 | JGI IMG/M metagenome (GOLD analysis project Ga0209357, IMG submission 187573) | Freshwater lake microbial communities from Lake Michigan, USA - Fa13.BD.MM110.SD (SPAdes) (version 3) | ecosystem: Environmental > Aquatic > Freshwater > Lake | place: Lake Michigan... | reverse complement strand
GTAAAAGGGCGGGTGCCGAAGCACCCGCCCTTTTCTTTCTCTACGAGAAAGTAGTTCTTACTTAATGTTCCAGAGAGCCTTGAACTGATCGGCCTGGGTCTTTGGACCCTTCCAGTTCTGGAGGCCGCCACCGTCAAGAATTGCCTGAGCAGCTTCTGGTGTATCAACAATGAATGTCTGCAGTGCAGCACCTGTGCGCTCTTCGGTGTATGTATCACCTAATGAGTCGAGCACCATTGCGTGGGCCATAATCCATGAGGCTTCAGCCTTAGGGTTTGAGGTCCATGCAGAGTTCGTGCCGTCAACTACTTCTTGCAAGTTTGGTGCTGAGAAGTCTCCACCAACAAGCTTCACATTTGTGATGCCAGCGGTCTTCAAAGCTGCACTTACACCTGTTGGCAAGCCACCAAAAGCGAAGAGAACGTAGTTCACATCGGTGTTCTCTTGGAGGTATGAAGCCACAGCCTGTGGAACTTTGCCACCACCGAGGTCTTCAATTGTCACAGGAATCACGTCGAAGGTGCACTTTGCACAACCAGCAGCAAGGGCTGCCTTCTGTGCATTTTCTGCAGCGACGAGAACTGGGAAGTCACGAATGTTGACCATTACTACTTTTGCTTCTGCATTGCTGTCTGCGATGATCCAAGAAGCAAATGCTTTCATAGCCATTTCTACATAGGAAGCATCACCAACAGTGGTGAGAAGACCTTCGATACCACCGTCAACGCCTTGTGGGGCATCGGTGGTGTAAGCCGAAGTGAACTTCACGCCTTTTGCAATACCTGCATCGAACTGTGCTTGGTAAAGAGCAATTGGTGAACCCGAGATGGCGATGTAGTTTGCGCCCCAGTCGAGTGCTTGCTGAATACCAGGAGCTGGTTCAAAGCTCTTCACGTTGATGACCTTAAGTTCCCAGCCGAGGGTCTTGGCAATTGTTGGCCAATCTTCGCCTACTTCTGGGCAGCTTGGGAGTTCGCAAGAAATCCAAGCAACTTTTTTACCGGTTGGAGGTGTTGCTGAAGCAGCAACAGTCAACGCGATATTTTCTGGAATGGTGACTGCTAATGCAGCAGCTTCTTTTGCAACAGCAACTTCGTCAACTGCAGCACCTGCAGTGTCTTCTGTTACTGCATTGGTGTCGTCTACGACGACTTCGCCTGAGGTTTCTTCTGTTGTTGTATCTGAGTCACTGCTACCGCAAGCGGCAGCAAAAAGACCCAAAGCGAATACAGCAGCAGCAACCCGAATGGTTGATTTACGCAATGTTTTCCCCTTTTAGTGGTGGTTTGGAAGGCGACGTTTCAGATAGTCTGAGAACGACTGTTGAACCTTACTGAGGGAAATTGGATAAACCAAGAGATCTTTAGTAGAACTTTCTACAGAACTCAGCAGAAGATCACACACGCAGTTGATGTACGCTCTGAGACGTACGTCACATCATGGGGGAGAGACAACTACAGTGGCTACGACACTCCATATTCATTCGCTTTCGAAGACTTTTCCTGGCCAAGTGGCCCTGAATGATGTGGCACTCGACATTGAAGAGGGCGAAGTTCATGCCCTTGTCGGCCAGAACGGCTCGGGAAAGAGCACTCTTATCAAGATTTTGGCCGGTTTTCACCAACCAGACGCCAACTTTGTGGTCACCATGCGAGGACATGATTTTGCTATGGGAAGTGCTGTAGCTGCCCATGAAGCCGGAATTCGCTTCGTTCACCAAGATCTTGGCCTCGTTGAAGCCGTCAGCACTGTGGAAAACCTCGCCCTCGGGTTTGGTTACGAAACCGGTTTCGCCAACCGCATTAACTGGGCCGCCGAAGCAAAACGTGCCAAACAGGCTCTCCTCGACCTGGGGTTCGACATCAACGTGCGTGCTCCGGTTGCCACTCTCGGTGCCGCTGCCCGCACAGGCGTAGCTATTGCCCGTGCTTTGCAAGACACCAAAGAAGGCATTTCCATTTTGGTTCTCGATGAGCCAACGGCTTCATTGCCCGGAGCCGACGTCAATACTTTGTTTGAGGCCGTGCGCCGCCTCACCAAGCGTGGCATCAGTGTTGTTTTTGTTTCACACCACTTAGAAGAGGTGTTCGACATCACCGACCGTGTCACGGTGTTGCGTGACGGAAAAGTGGTGGGCACTAAAGCCACTAAAGATCTCAACATGGACTCACTTATTGAAATGATTGTGGGTCGCGAGGTCTCATCCATTGCCGCAAATCGCACGGTCGATACATCACTCGCACCGCGTTTGCAGGTGCAGGGTCTTGTTGGAGCAGGCATCAACGGTGTGTCATTTTCTGTTCAACCAGGTGAAGTGCTCGGCGTTGTTGGGCTCACTGGTTCGGGTCGCGACACCATGGTGGGCACCTTGGCCGGTGCGTTGTCACGTCAAGGCAATGTGCTCATTGACGGTGAAGAACTCAAAGGTGGCGACCCACATGAGTCGCTCACCAAGGGTTTGTCTTTTGTGCCTGTCGACCGTTTGCGTAACGGCATTCTTGCGCTCATGAGCGTGCGTTCGAACATCACCATTAGCAACGTGGAACGCAATGCACATCGTGGTCGCCTCAGCCATAAAAAAGAAAAAATTGAAGCCGCCGAATGGGTAGAAAAACTTTCTGTTGTTACTGCTGGTACTGAAGTTCCTGTTGCCACATTGTCTGGTGGAAACCAGCAAAAAGTAATGATGGCCCGCAGTTTTCGTTTACATCCAAAAGTGCTGTTGCTCGATGAGCCAACGCAAGGTGTAGACATTGGCGCGAAAGAAGAAATTCACGCTTTTGTCGACCAAGCAGCAGCCGATGGAACAGCCATTGTGGTGTGCTCTACAGACACCGCAGAACTTGCTCGCGTATGTGACCGCGTTGTGGTGATGTATCGCGGTCAAATTACCAACACACTGACGCGAGCTTCTGGCTTGTCTGCAGAAAAGATCGATCAATTGTTGCTCGCTGGTTCCAGCATGGCAACAGCTTCGTAACCCGTTTTATTTTTATTCGTTTGTGAAAGGAATACCTGTGTCAACTACAGAATTAACCGCAAGTGCACCACAGAAATCGATGCTTACTCGCTTAGGCATCGACCGACTCAGTGCTTTGTATCTCGCCGGAGCTTTCATTGTCATCTTTGGCATCTGGAAGCCCGACACCTTTTTAAGTGTCGCAAGCTTCAAGCTCATCTTGGGTGAGAACGTTGCTATTGGTCTCTTGGCCTTGGCCTTCTTAGTGCCACTGGCAACCAACTCATTCGACTTGTCCATTGGTGCCATGACCTCATTGTCTTTGTGTATCACCACGTGGTTGTCTGACGATTTCCATCGCTCGTTCAATATGCCTGCTGGTCTTGCTGCGTTGTGCGGCGTGCTGGCATGCATGTTGTTTGGTGTGTTGTCGGGTTTCATTGTGGTGAAATTAAAAGTGAACTCGTTCATTGCCACACTTGGTCTAGGGCAAATTGTTACTGCAGTGTTGTTGAAAATTTCTGACAACCGTCAAATCACTTCTGCATATTCCAAGTCGTACTTGAAATTCGGTAGCTACGAATTATTCGGTATTCCTATTCTCTTCGTGTATCTCATGATCATCGCTGCCATTTTGTGGTTTGTTCTTGAACAAACACCAGCGGGTCGTTACCTCTTTGCGACGGGCGGCAACATTGAAGCTGCTCGCCTTGCTGGTGTGCGCACCGACCGTATGGTGTGGGGCTCGCTCATTACCTCAGCAACCATCGCAGGAATTACCGGCACCATCTTGTCGATGAAAATTGGCTTCTTCTCTACTGCAACTGGCCCTGGCTACTTGTTCCCCGCAATTGCTGCCGTGTTCTTTGGTGCATCACAGTTGTCGCGCCGCCCGAACGTATGGGGCACGCTCTTGGCTTTGTATGCACTCGCACTCGGCATCAAGGGTTTGCAACTCGTTGTTGGTTCAGGTTCATTCTGGGTAGAGCCACTCTTCCAAGGAACAACACTCATCATCGCTGTGTCACTTGCTAGCCAGCAAGCAGTTGCTCGCATTAAAAAGAAAAAGAAAACTGCCTAATGGCTGGAAACTACGATGACGTCAGCGTGTTTGAGCTTTCCGCCGAGCGTGAACAAGTTCTTGTAGAAAAACAAACCGAGTGTTGTCTCATGTGGACCACATCAACAGGCGACCCTGTCGGTGTATACATGAATTATTTTTTCCACGAAGGAAGTTTTTGGCTCACGGCAACAGAACAACGCAAGCGCATTAAGGCCTATCGCAAACGCCCGCGTGGATGCATTGCAATCACAAGTCGTGGTACCGATATTGGTATCAGTCAAGCGCTTACTTACAAGGGCAACATCGTGTTGCACGAAGATGAGCCAACAAAGCAGTGGTTCTACAAAGTTCTTGCCGCACGTGTTCGCCCCGAAAGCGTGGAACGGCAAAAAGCATTTGCTGAACACCTCGATTCACCAGCGCGAGTAGTAATTCAACTCATTCCCGATGGGCGTATTGGCTTCGACGCAGAGTCGATGTTTAAAGATTCAGCAGCAGGCCCGAGCCGCACACAGGTGTGACTCAGACCCGCCACTGACTAAATAATGTTCAGCGCGTCGAGGAACTGAGCAGCTACTGGCGCATCGCCAGTTACTTTGCAATGCTCACGCCAGTCAGAGCGCTTGGTTCCCCAGTTAATGAATGAGTGGCCATTGCTGCTGACATCGGCAACAGTGCCAGGAGTTTTTCCTGTTGTCACGGTGATGTCGGCTCCTGCGGGTGCAATGGTCCAGACGCCGCCGCCAGGGCCAGTGAGTGTGAGCGTGATGGGCGCGCTCAGAGCACGGCCAAGGTCGGCTTGCATCTGTGGCATTCCGGTCATCATCCAGCCAATGGCAGGAGCAAGTCGTGTGGCGTCGGCATTGGGCATTTTGCGCTCAATGGGGCCATCGGGTGCAAGAAGGTCGATGCGTAAGTGGCAGTAGTGGTCGAAGGCGTAAGCATCGGCAAGTTGGTTCATGGGGTACGAACCAAGATCGGCAAGTGGAATGACTGTTGAGGCAAGTGGCTCTTCTTGCAAGGAAGCCAACACCGCAACTGCTTGGTCGGCAAAGGCCAGGTATTCATCGAGAATCTGCTGGTTGGTCCAGCCGTCACGAATATCGACCAACATGTCCATCATCCGTTCGGCAGGCAAGTTGATGGGCTCTGCAGGTGCTGGTGAAGGGTCAACGGTTTCTTTGTAGTTCGAACTCATGTGAGCCACAAGGTCGCGCACCGACCAACCCTTGCAGCCGCTGGGTCGTGACCACTCTTCCTCGGTGAGGGTGGTGATGACTTCCTTTACTTCCTGTACTGCGATTTCTAACCCCGCCAAGCCTGCTTTCGACACGCTTTCCCGTCCTTTTTCTCGTTGGTAATGGTCTACATTTTTTAGAATTTTGAAGATCTGTGAGCCCGGCGTTTTACCCCGGACTATTTCCCGACTACTCTACGCAGACAGTCGCCACAGTGGCGAGAGGAACGGGTGGATTACTATGGAACTTCAGGGAAGAGTTGCCGTCATCACAGGGGGTACCCGCGGTATTGGCCGAGCCATTGCCGAGGGGTTCCTTGCCGACGGGGCAAGCGTGGTCATTAACGGACGCAGCGTCGAAAAAGGTGCTCAGGCACTCAAAGAAATGAATGGCGGTGACCGCGTTCATTTCGTCCAAGGCGACGTGAAAAGCCGTGAGGGATGCCAAGCCATCATCGATGCAGCCATCGCGAAATACGGGAAAATTGACATCATGGTGAATAATGCCGGTGGAGCAACCGGACATGCTCCTGTCATCGACCTTGAAGATTGGGCAATGGAGGATTCTCTCAAATGGAACTTCTGGTCTACGTTTTGGTGCACCCAAATGGTATTGCGCGACATGGTTCCACGTGGTTGGGGACGCATTATCAATGTGTCGTCACTTGAAGGCAAGCACGGCAAGCCTGGCGTATCTATTTACGTCACCGCTAAACATGCCATCAATGGTTTCACTAAGTCGTGTGCCCAAGAAATTGGCACCACCGGCGTCACCATTAACTGCATCTGCCCAGGCGCTATTGAAACCGACATCATGCGCGATGAAGGCCCTGCCGCTGCGGCTTCAATGGGTCTTACCTATCAAGGTCTGCTCGATTGGTTTGCATCTGAAGCAGCAATCAAGCGTTTGAACACATGCGATGAAGTTGCTGCAGTTGCATCACTTCTCGCTTCTGAAGCTGGCGCAGGTATTACCGGGTCGATGATTTCCGTCGACGGCGGAACCGCAGCGTACTAAGACCACGAACTACATCACACGAACGAATCGAACGAAGGGGACCAGACATCATGGGAAAGCTTGACGGAAAAGTTGCAGCAATCACTGGGAGTACACGCAGCATTGGCCGCGCAATTGCCGAGGCATACTTGCGCGAAGGCGCACAAGTAGTTATTAACGGACGCTCTGCAGAAAAAGGTGCAACAGCGATGAAAGAAATGGGTGGCGGTCCGAATCTTGCGTTCTTCGCAGGTGATGCACGCAACCAAAAAGACTGCGAAGGCATTGTCGATTTCACTGTTGAAAAATTCGGCAAGCTCGACATCATGGTGCTCAACTCAGGTGGCGTAGAAAACACTGCACCGGTTGCAATGATGACCGACGAAGAGTGGATGATGGAAGTCACCTGGAACCTGCACAGCGTCTTTTGGGGCATGCGCAAATCACTTCAGCACATGATTCCTCGTGAAGCTGGCCGCATCATCGTTACCTCTTCAGTTGAAGGCAAGTTGGGCAAGCCTGGTATTCCGGGTTACGCAGCAACAAAGCATGCTGTTCTTGGTCTCATGAAGTCTGCTGCTCGCGAAGTGGGCACGCTCAACATCACAGTGAATGCAATTCTTCCTGGCATCATCGAAACCGACATCGTTCGCGATACCGGCCCATCAAGTGCTATTGCTATGGGTGTTGCTGGTTACGACGAACTCATTGCAATGTTCTGCGCAGAGTCAGCTATCAAGCGCCCGAACAAAGTAGAAGAAGTTGCAGCAGTTGCTGTGCTCCTGGCACGCGATGTTGCTGCTGGCATCACCGGAACATCGTTCCCGGTCGATGGCGGCACCATGCCCTACTAAGTAAGTGTTCTCGGCGCGGTATGTCCCGTAAATCGGGACATACCGCGCCGAAAAAACTAAATAAGCACTGATTGATGAATAGTCATGTCGCAGTTCGAGGTGAATTTTTCTGGTGGAGTGGATCTTGACTGTAAAAAAGAAAGTGAAGAACTCGATCGCTATATAATTTAGGAATGAACAAGCCCGCTCGTCTCATTCTTTCTGTTGTCGTCGTTGCCGGGCTCGGAGTCACCGTTGGCCCGTGGGTGTACATCAATTTCATCAAAGACGATGCGCCTGTCGCACTCGACATCAACTCAGTAACAAGCAGTACCGTCGAGAGTGCCGACCAGAGCATTGACACGGTTGCAGCGCCAATCACCGACGCATCTGGCGATTGGCAAGTGTTGGCGAATACCGATTCTGTTGTGGGCTATCGAGTGAAAGAGATCCTCTTTGGCCAAGCCACTGCGGGCGTGGGGCGCACAAAAGATGTTGAGGCTGCCCTCACTATTGAAGACAACGCGGTGACCGCAGCATCGTTCACCGTTCAAATGGGAACTTTGGCGAGTGATTCCACCAAACGCGATGGTCAATTCAACGGTCGCATCATGGACGTGGCCACCCATCCAACGGCGATATTTTCACTCACCCAACCCATTACGCTGCCTGCAAATGCTGTGTCGGGAGAAGTGATCACCACAAATGCAACTGGCGAACTCACATTACGTGGCACTACCAAGCCCGTCACATTTCCTGTGGAAGCCAAAGTGCAAGGAAGCACATTTACCGTTGCTGGCAATATCACCATCGTGTTCGATGAGTGGTCGATCCCCGAGCCAGGTCTTCCTGGCATCTCAGTGGATCCGCAAGGACTTTTAGAGTTCGCACTTGTTTTCACGCGCTGAAGTAAAGAGAGCGGGTGACGGGAATCGAACCCGCGTTCTCAGCTTGGGAAGCTGATGTTCTGCCTCTGAACTACACCCGCAGATAACGGTCTCAGATTACCAGCCACCTCTTTGAGTGCGACGAAGATTCTTGACTATGGTGGTGGCGTGATCTTGTCTGACCGCTCCATTCGTGAGCAACTCGCTGCTGGCCGCATTGTTATTGACCCTCTCGACGAGACGTGTCTCCAGCCGTCTTCCATCGATGTGAAGGTGAGTAACTTATTTCGGGTGTTTCGTAATCACACCGCAAGTGTGATTGACGTCAAAAAAGATATGACCTCGCTTACCGAGCTGGTGGAAATTGCCGACGGCGATGCATTCATGTTGCACCCAGGAGAATTCGCTTTAGGAAGCACACTCGAGCGTGTTGGTGTTCCCGACGACATGGTGGGACGAGTAGAAGGTAAGTCGAGCCTTGGCCGCCTTGGTCTGCTCATTCACTCCACCGCAGGTTTTATTGATGCCGGCTTCGATGGTCACATCACTCTTGAATTGTCGAACGTCGCAAACTTGCCCATCACGCTGTACCCCGGCATGAAAATTGGTCAAGTGAGTTTCATGATGATGACTACGCCCGCCGACAAGCCGTACGGCAAAGGCGCATCTGGTTCAAAGTACCAAGGGCAACGCGGGCCAACCCCGAGTCGCTATTTCGAAAACTTTAAATAGTTAGCTAATAGTCAGAGTCGGCTATTGTTCGCCGACATGACGGGTAGTGAGAACAAAAAGCACAGTGAGATGAGTTTCCCTCGCAATATTGCCGCTATCACACCGACTTGGCTTGGAACTCAATTAGGCATACCGATTATTTCATTGACAGCAGAACACATTGGCGCAGATCGTGGGATGTTGGGTGATGTTTTTCGGATTACTTATTCAATCCCTAATGGGGAAACGAGTACTTTGATTGCCAAATTTGCAACGGCTCGCACTGACGCACGGGAAGCAGCGTTAAAGGCCGGCATTTTTCTGAGGGAAATATCGTTTTATCGTGACATTGCTCCGACAACGAAATCGCGGATACCTGAATGCTTCGGTTCATGGTATGACGATGAGACGGCAGAGTTTCTACTGCTTTTGGAGAACATCATTTTTGATCACACAGTCGATCAAATCGCTGGAATATCAATGCAGGAAGCAACCATGATGATGTCAGAACTTGCTCGATTGCATATTCCAGCAGACAAACTTGGAGATGCGGGACGTTCAATGTTGCCATTTACCGAAGCACGTCGTTTAACAAATCAAATGATGTTTATTGAACGCGGATGGCCGAAGCTCAAGTCAATTTTTAACGATGCATATCATTGGACCGCGGCAGAATTGGTGGTCGGTCTTTCCCGCGCACACGAACTTGCAAAAGAGTTTCCGCAGGTATTTCTACACGGTGATGTTCGAGCCGATAACTTGCTCTTCTCTCAAGATCGATCAGAGGTAGTTCTCGTTGATTGGCAAGGTGCTTGCACTGGTGGAAGAGTTTGGGATTTAGCGTATTTTCTTGTTCAGTGTCTAACGGTCGATAACCGTGAGTCGTGGCAAAAGGAATTACTCATCAGATATTGCGGCGAAGTCGAGCAAGATGAAGATGGCGTTACTGCTTCAATGTTGTATTCAGATTTGGAGTATCAACTTGGGGTAGGAGCATGGTTTCCTTTTGTAGTGGCGTGCAGTCTCTTTGTAGTCGCCGATATGGCCGAGCCGAGAACTATGGCACTAGCGCGGTCAATGGCAGAGAGATCCTTGGCACTTTTGGTGCAGACTGGTCAACTACCAGCCTCAGTATGACGTTTGACACGTTATTATTTGACAATAGCAACTATTATCTATTAAGGTGCTCCAAATCATCGGGGTTTCGGATGGCATTACAGAGGGGGAAATATGAGGAAAGTCTCAATATTCAAAAAAGGCATGTTGGGAGTTGTTGTTACAGCTTCCATCATCCTGTCAGCGGGAGCGGCGGCGCAAGCAGCAGACCCGGTAACGGTGCCCATGGTGACAAGTCCATCCATCGGATCATTGCCGGTATTTATCGCAATAAAAGAGGGTTTTGATGTGAAAAACGGCATCAAATTTACCGAAAACCTCTTTCAGTCCGGACCAACCATCCAAGCCGCACTTGTTTCGGGGACGGTGAAATTTACTGCTGCAGATACAAACAACTTGATCCCATGGTCGGCTGCGACTGGGCCGTATACCACCATCCGCCAATTGAATAACGCTCCATTTTTCGACATTATTTTTCGCAAAGGTTTTTTAGCTGAAAAAACAGGAGGCAAAACAGATTTTGCAACTGTGATGGCTGCCTTGAAGGGTTCCAATGTCGGCATTGTTGCTAAGGGTGGAGCATCCGAATTCGTTTGGTCGCAATTAGTTCAGGGTGCTGGAATTCAATGGACGGGTGCAGTGGTGGGTACGCCGTCGGCTGCATTAATTGAGGCTGGCTTCATATCGAAGAATATTGATGCAGCAATGACCTACGATCCATTACTCACGCAACTTGTTAGCAAGGGTGCAGCAGAAGAGGCATTTTCAATTCGTGAATACAGCAAGGGTGTTCCTGCGGTAACACAGGTGCCAGGTTTGCTTGTTGCTGCGCGGGCAGACCTCCTCGGAACTCCTGAAGGAAGGGATATGGCAAAGCGAGTCGATAAAACTTACGACGCTGCAATCAAATGGATGCGTTCCCCAAAAAACTTCCCTGCACTTGTGGAAATGGCTCAGACAAAGCTTTCGCTGAGTAACGCTGACGCCATTGCTTCACTTAAAAGAAACTTAAACTATTACTCAACAACTGGAGTGATCAATAGAACAGCGATTGATGCAGCCGGCGTTTGGTATGCAGCAAACCAACCTACGGTGGTCAAAGGCAAGACGTATTCAGCAGCAGATCTTGTTTTTGATGTTTCATCGCGGGAGCAAGCCCCGATAAAAGTTGGGGTGACTGTTTCAAGTAATACAGTTGCAACTCTGTTGGGCTTAGCACCTCGCCGACTGTCAAAAATCACAATGACAACTGATACTCCAAAAAATTGCAAAGTGTCATCTACTGGCATAACAGCAACTAAAGCTGGAGCATGTTCGTTGTTGGTCACCGTAAAAGATCCATCAACTGGAGCAACAGCCACGCGATATGCACGTGCATTTATCACAGTTAAAAAATAAATCATTCCCCGTTATGAGTTGAGTATGGGGCTCGACCGACAGATGTCGGTTGAGCCCCGTGTTCTTTATAGTGACTAAGGCAAAAATGACAAACGCGATATCGCTACAATCCGTTACTTTGATATTTGCATCCGAAAATGGGGCACCGACGCTTGCATTAAATGATGTCTCAATTGAAGTTCCTGAGGGCCAATTTCTTGCCATAGTGGGCCCTTCTGGTTGTGGGAAAACCACCATTCTTAATATGTTGGCAGGTGTTCTTCGTCCAACAGTAGGTTCAGTTCAACGTGATGGAAATGAAGTGACGCAGCCTTCGCGAGATATTGGCTACATGTTGGCACGTTCAGCGTTGTCACCGTGGCGCACTGCACGGCGCAATGTTGAACTGCCTCTTGAAGTACGTGGAGTGGGAAAGGAAGAGAGACGTCGCGAAGCTCAAGAACTTCTCGAACTAGTGAAACTAGGTGATTTCAGTTCAAAATACCCCTCGCAATTGTCTCAAGGAATGCGACAACGAGTAGCGATTGCACGCACACTTGCCATTAAGCCAAAGGTCTGGTTGCTCGACGAGCCATTCAGCGCATTGGATGCCCAAACAAGAATTTCAGTACAAAATGAATTTTTGCAGTTATGGGAAAATACTGCTTCCACGGTGATTTTGGTTACTCATGATATTGCGGAGGCAGTGTTGCTCGCCGATCGAGTAATTGTGATGACCGCGCGGCCAGGCAAGATCAAGTCTGACCAGATCATTAATATTCCGCGGCCACGACGTGTTGATGTGTTGCTAGACGATGAAAAATTCAAAGAACATGAATCAAAGATCTGGAGAGAATTACGTGATGAAATCATCTAACGAAAACATTGAGTTAATGACACCAGGTGAAAAAATAATTGCCGAGTACCAGGAACCAACCCGTCACGAAAAAGCGATAAAAAATTTTGATTTCTCTACTCAACTTGGTCGTGTCACAGTTGTTTTAGGTATATGTGTTGTTTGGTGGTTGATCTATGACAAGGCTCTCATTAACCAAAGTTTTATTGCATCTCCTGGACAAACTTGGAAATGGTTTGTCGACAATTGGCACAATAAAGATGTCTGGCGAGACATCAAGGTAACTCTGCGTGAAGCATTTCTCGGGTGGTTTATTGGCTCCTCATTGGGGCTGGGGGTAGGTTTACTGACAGCACGGTATAAAAAACTTTGGAAAATAACTTCACCGGTTTTTGTTTTTTTTAACGCAGTTCCACGTACGGCACTTGCCCCTATATTTATTCTCTGGTTCGGGATCGCGGAAACTTCTAAAGTTGTCATAGTTATTACCATCGTATTTTTTATTGTGATGATCCCTACCCGCGCAGCTGCCGAAATGGTCGACCCTGACTTAGATATGGTGATTACGACAATGGGTGGCCGTGAGAGGGACCGTTTTTATCGAGTCGTTCTGCCTTCAGTACTCACATCCGTATTCGGGGCGATTCGCCTAGCTTCGGTGTGGGCTCTTTTAGGGGCAAGTTATGCTGAACTTTTTGGAGCAAAGTTCGGGTTAGGTCTACGTTATATGTCAGCGACAAACGCCTTGAATATGCCCGAGTCATTTGCCGTGACAGCGATTATCGCTCTTTTGGCATTAATGATTAATGCAGCTGTAGGCCTGGTGGAAAAGAGATTGATGAGATGGAAGAGCAACGGAGCACAGGGGTCGGTCCTGTTCGTATAAAGAAGCGCGGGCGTCCTTCTGGCGTTAAAAACGCAGATATTCGAACCGTGATTTTGGACGAAGCCAGGAAACTTTTTGTTGTATACGGATATGAAGCAACGTCTATTTCCGCTATAGCTACGCGCGCAAAAATTGTCCCCAACACGGTTTATTATTATTTCGCCTCTAAGGAAATATTGTGGCGAGAAATATACGAAGAGGCGAAACAACTTACGTGGGGCGGCCTCAATGAAGTCGCAACTGTTGATCAACCGTTAGTTGAGAGTTTGATTCAATCTGCAGTGGCAGGTATAACACTGCGGAAAAAATTTCCATATCGGTCAGAATTTCTATATCGAGCAGCAACAGAAGCCGTTTTCAATCCAAGTCTCATCGATATCCAAGCGGACCGATTACGTAATCAGGAAGCTTTTTTTGAGAAATTAGCCAAGAGGGGCCTCGAGTCCGGTGAACTTGCGAAATTGGGTTCGCTCACTAATGCAACTCGAACCCTGCAACTTCTCGTCATGGGCTTCTTCTTTGAAAGCTATGGGGCTGTTGACGAATCCATCCAAGCGAGAGATGAAATGTTGAAAGCAATTGAGCACTTCGCCTCATTAATGGGGGAATGACCGTCCGCCTCTAATAGTTAATAGCATCTATTATATATTATTGCCATGGGATCAATTCAAGAGAGAAAGTCAGGCAGCGACCTTGAAGGACGGGTTGCCTTTATTTCGGGTGGAACTCGTGGAATTGGTCGCGCAATTGCGGAGACACTTTTACAGGCCGGAGCATGTGTTGCAATCACTGGACGGGATGCCAAAAAAGCCGAGGACCTCGAGCAAAAGTGGGGAGAAACTGGGCGGTTCTTAGTCATTGAAGCAGATATGTCGACCAAGGACGGGGTAGAAAAGTCAATTGACCAAACAGAAGCGAAGTTTGGACTTTTGAATATTGCAGTACTGAATGCGGGAGGGGTGAACAACTCAACGCCAATCGCAGTGATGTCAGATGAAGAATGGGAATTTGAATTAAATCTGAATTTGAATCACACATTTTGGGGAATGCGCCGTGCTCTTCAGAGCATGCTCCCGCAAAAATCAGGTCGCATCATTGCAGTTTCCTCAATCGAAGGCAAACACGGCAAAGCAAATGTCGCTGGCTATACAGCGAATAAACATGGCATCAACGGGCTGGTCAAAGCTGCAGCCCGCGAAGTGGGTAAAGAGGGTATTGGTGTTATGGCAATTTGCCCAGGCATCGTGCACACAGACATGTTGGAACGGGGCGGCGGAAAAGCTCTCGGATTGAACAGCGTTGCGGAAGTGCTTGAGTTATTTACCGCTAACACCGCACTGAAACGAGCAGTCACGGTTGATGAGATTGCTGACTTTGTTCTTTTTCTGTGTGGTTCAACGGGTCTTGCATTTGCAGGTGGAACATTATCAATTGATGGTGGCGATGCTTACTACTAAATTTTTTAGACATATATGAATCGAAACCAGAGGAGTGCATCGTGGCATCTGAAAAAAATGAAAACTTTATTGAATATGCCGGGTTTAAAGGAACTGTTGCCGAGATGTTCTCGCACTCGAAACCATGGTGGCCAGAGCGACCAACAGCACCAAAGGGAGCACCCAATGTTGTCATTGTAATTGCAGATGATCTCGGCTATTCCGACCTCGGTTGTTACGGATCAGAAATTCCCACACCAAATATTGACAAACTCGCTGGTCGTGGTTTGCGCTACACCAACTTCCATGTCACACCATTGTGTTCACCAACACGTGCAGCATTAATGACAGGTAGAAATTCACACGCTGCCGGAATTGGAATGGTCGCGAACATCGATCCTGGCTTTCCTGGTTATACATCGGAATTACCAGCGAACCAACCATCAATGGCAGAGACTCTTCGTGCAAATGGCTACTCCACTCTTGCCATCGGAAAATGGCATTTGTGTAAGGATGCTGACCTCTCTGAAGGTGGAAGTAAAAATTCCTGGCCTATCCAAAGAGGTTTTGAGCAGTACTACGGTTTTCTTGAAGCACTCACAAACTTCCATCACCCACACCGCATGTATGACGGCAACAGTGTTGTAGCAACAGATAAATATCCAGATGATTATTACCTGACAGATGACCTCACGAATCGCGCTGTGCGAATGATCAAGGAAGTAAAAACAGCAAATCCTGAGAAACCATTTTTCCTCTACTACGGGCATGGTGCCGTTCACGCACCACTACATGCAAAAAAGAGCGATATAGCGAAATATCGGGGCCGCTACGACAAAGGTTGGGATGTATTACGCGCGGAGCGGTTTGCTCGACAAAAGGAATTAGGTCTGGTTGCCCCTAATACTGAACTCCCTCCACGAAATTCTGAGCCCGGAGAAGGCGTTGTTGCATGGGATTCACTCGCTCCGCGAGAACAAGAACTCTATGCCCGTTATATGGAAGTGTATGCAGCGATGGTTGAGACCATCGACCAATCTGTTGGACAACTCATATCAACACTTGAAGAGATGGGTGAACTTCAAAATACTATTTTTATTTTTACAAGTGACAACGGAGCCTCGCGTGAAGGAAATGCAACCGGCACTCGGTTATATTTCGGTCGTGGTGCAGGATCTGTCGTCGGTGCTGCATCGCAACACCTTGAAGAAGATTTTGAAAATCTTGACGAAATTGGTGGTCCTACTTCATGGCCACATTATCCGCGCGGGTGGGCAATGGCATGCAATACGCCGTTTCGTCTTTACAAAATTACAACGCATCGGGGAGGGCACCAAGTTCCTTTTATCATGTCATGGCCCGACAGAATTACAGATCAAGGAGAGATATATCGTCGTCAGTTTGCTCACATCACCGACTTATTGCCAACAATTATTGATATGACTAAGGTCCGCCAGCTGACACATCGCGAAGGTTTAATAGCGGATCCACTCAATGGTGTGAGTTTTACACAAACCTTCGACGACCCAACTGCTGATAGCGAGCACACCGAACAATATTGGGAATGTATCGGTAACCGTGCTTACTTTAAAGATGGATGGGAGGCAGTTACATTCCATATTCCTCGCACGCTATTTAAAAATGACCATTGGGAATTGTTTAATGTTGACGCGGACCCCACTCAAATGCATGATCTTTCAGCAGAGATGCCTGAAAAAGTTGCAGAGTTGGTGGCTAGTTGGGAAGCAGCAGCACGAGCCAACCAGGTGTACCCGCTAACTGATGGTACGCGAATTGAGCACTTGGTGCGCCCACCCTATGAGCAGATATTTGCTCAAACCGTTCGGATCCTTCCGGGGACACCAACACTTGAGCGCTATAGGTCATCACGTTTGATTGCCGGTAAGTCTTATCAGGTAAAAGTGGCATGGAATTATCAGGCAGGTGACTCGGGGATCGTCTTTGCTCATGGTGGACAAGAAGCGGGCTATGTAGCCTATGTAGAAGACGGCAAGTTGAATTTTGAAGAAAACACTGGCTCTCACATGCTGCAGATGGCACCAATTAAATTGGGTGCAAATTCACAGGAGTTCATTGTGAATGTAGCTGCGGTCGGTAGGCGACAGTGGCACGTAAACCTCATTGTCGATGGGGTTCCCCATGCTGTGAGAGAAGGTTTCCTTGAATTGGCGAGTTTTCTCCCATTTGAAGGTATCGATATTGGCTGTGACCGGCGCTCGCCAGTGTCGTGGCGCTTGTATGAGAAATATGGAACATTTCCATTCAGCGGAACGATCAATCACGTCACATATATTCCTGGTGAGTTTGCTCCGGATGCAGGACCCATAGCAATTGAGAATGCATATCGAGTCGGTCTCGCATTGGAGTAACACCGTCACGTGTTTGTAAATCAGCTTTCATCTCCTTTTATACAAATAGGTCCGGGTGACTTTTGTATGGGTTCCGATTCGGGTTACCCGGAAGAAGCCCCAGAGCACAAGCAAGCTGTTCAAGCTTTTGCCATCGCATCCACACCCGTCACGAACTTTGACTTTGGTCGTTTTGTTGTAGCAACAAAATATCAAACTCAAGCTGAACATCAGTCAGGGTCAATAGTGTTTCATCAACCACTACTGGGAGCGAACGTCGAAGAACTATCGTGGTGGCAATTCGAAGAGGGAGCTAGCTGGTACTCACCTACTGGGCCTGCATCGGGAATTGCTGATAAACCGACGCACCCAGTAGTCCATATTTCATTTATAGATGCACTCGCATATTGCGAATGGGCAGATTGTCGTATGCCAAATGAAATTGAGTGGGAATATGCGGCGCGTGGTTCTACTCATGGCACCTTCGCTTGGGGGAACGATCTCTATCCCAATGGGCAGGTAATGGCGAATCATTGGGTTGGAGAATTTCCCTCGCGGCCAGGACTAGAAAATATAGGAACTACAACGTCGGTGGGGACTTACCCGGCAAATCAGAACGGTCTTTTCGACATGATCGGCAATGTTTGGGAATGGACTACTTCAGAATTTTTTGAAGGACACAGTCTGCACGCTTGTTGTGGAACACAAAAGAAGCAAGACCCTTTCCAAGAAGGGGGACGCTTGATGGTTCTGAAAGGTGGTTCTCATTTATGCGCTGAAAACTACTGCTCGCGGTATCGGCCAAGCGCGAGAATACCTCAACCGGAATACTCCAGCGCCTCACATATTGGTTTTCGTGTTGCAAATGATGTTGAGAAATAGTTAGCTTCCGGCAACTGGTGTTGCAAGTGGTGCATCGTTAACAGCCATCTTGCGTTCGCCGTTCTCGAGTGCATCAAGAACGTGAATTGCAATGTCGGCAACTTTTACTGAGCCTTCTTCAACGCCTGCAGCCTTTACACCGTCGTCGAGCATGATGTAGCAGAATGGGCAAGCGGTGGCGACACGAGTTGCGCCAGTACTAATTGCTTCGCGTGCGCGCTCATCGTTCACCTTGGTGCCGATGCTCTCTTCCATCCACATGCGTGCACCGCCGGCACCACAGCACATGCCGTTGGTACCGTTGCGTGGCATTTCCACCACTTGCACACCCTTAATGCTGCCCACCACTTTGCGCGGTGCCATATAAACATCGTTGTGGCGACCGAGGTAGCACGAGTCGTGATATGTAATGCGGTCGTCAAGTGTGGCGTTGCTCATGTCGAGTGCACCGCTGCCAATGAGCTCTTCCAGCAGTTCACTGTGGTGAATCACCTCGTAGTTGCCACCGAGCTGCGGGTACTCATTTTTCAGAGTGTTAAAGCAGTGTGGGCACTGAGTAATAATTTTTTTCACGCCCATGCCGTTCAGCATTTCTACGTTTGGCATAGCAAGCATTTGAAAGAGGTATTCGTTGCCGCTGCGGCGAGCAGAGTCACCGGTGCACATTTCACTTGGACCAAGAATGGCAACGTCAATGTTGGCGCGCTTCAAGAGCTGTGCCATTGAC
>Ga0209357_1000321_pt1 | contig 18352 bp, 19 predicted proteins | sample LauGreFBDMM110SD_2_FD_187573 | JGI IMG/M metagenome (GOLD analysis project Ga0209357, IMG submission 187573) | Freshwater lake microbial communities from Lake Michigan, USA - Fa13.BD.MM110.SD (SPAdes) (version 3) | ecosystem: Environmental > Aquatic > Freshwater > Lake | place: Lake Michigan... | reverse complement strand
GATTGGCACCGTTGGCACCATCGCGTCGGGCGCCTACGACAAAGCTGTCGAACGCACTGCTGCCGAAGTCGTGTTGTCATCAGCGGCCTGCCCGGGGTTTGTTGAGTTTGTAGAACACGACCAACTCGAGGGTGACGAAGTCACGTCGTTGGCTAGCCAGTTGTTGGCGCCGCTCAAAGCAGCCGGCGTGGATTCACTGTTGTTGGGTTGCACGCATTACCCATATTTGGCGCCGGTCATTCAGGCGGTAATGGGTGATGGCGTGGTGCTCGTGAGTAGCGCCAACGAAACGGCGTTCGCAGTGCGCGACCTGTTGGAATCCCAAGCCATCGAGGCGCTGGCCAAGGCGGTGGGTGAGCGGCACTTTTATTCATCTGGCGATGTGGATGCCTTTGCCAAGCTCGGGCGTCGCTTGCTCGGGCCCGAACTCGGCAGTGTGTCACGATGGAAGAAAGGAACAACATCATGACTCGACCCGACGGCCGCGCGCCACATGAACTACGACCGATTTCGTTTCAACGCGACTTCACCGAAATGGCAAGCGGCAGTGTGCTTGTGTCGTTCGGGCGCACGCGCGTGTTGTGCACGGCGTCCGTCGACGAAGACGTGCCCCGCTGGATGAAGGGCTCGGGCAAAGGTTGGGTCACCGCCGAGTATTCGATGTTGCCAGGCTCGTCACCCGAGCGAGTCGATCGTGAAGCCGCCAAAGGCAAGCAGTCGAGTCGCACCGTGGAGATTCAGCGCTTGATTGGTCGTTCGTTGCGTTCGGCATGCGACATGAAGGTGCTTGGTGAGCGCCAGATTTTGCTCGACTGCGATGTGTTGCAAGCCGATGGCGGCACCCGCACGGCGAGCATTTGTGGTGCATATTTGGCGCTACACGACGCTGTCAGCCGCTTGATGATTTCTGGCGCGCTAAAAGCCAACCCGTTGCATTCGTTGTGCGCCGCAGTGAGTGTGGGTATTCATGCCGGCACGCCAATTATTGATCTTCCGTATGTCGAAGACAGCACCGCTGAAGTTGATATGAATGTGGTGATGTTGGCGCCTGTGGCCGGTGGGGCAGCAAAGTTCGTCGAAGTGCAAGGCACTGCCGAAGGCCAGGCATTTTCGCGCGAGCAGTTGGATGTGTTGCTTGGTCTTGCTGAGCAGGGCTTGGTGCAGGTGTTCGACCAGCAGCGCAGCATCATTGCTGTGCCGCCCGCGCCGCGCGCGTGAAACAACTCGTTTGCGCATCAGCCAACCCCGACAAGGTGGCAGAGATCGCTGATTTGCTGCGTGATGTGGTGGTGTTGCTGCCACGCCCCGATTCTGTCGGCGACATCGTCGAAGACGCCGACAGTTTGCTGGGAAATGCCCGCTTGAAAGCCTGCGCAATCGCCCAGGCCACAGGCATGTCGGCGGTTGCCGACGACACTGGTCTTGAAGTTGATGCACTCAACGGCGCACCCGGTGTGCACACTGCGCGTTTCGCTGGCGACAACGCAACATATGCCGACAACCGCACGAAGTTGCTCAGCGTGTTGCGTGACGTTGCGCCAGCACAGCGCACTGCACGGTTTCGCACGGTGGCCTTGGTGGCGCACCCCGATGGCAGCGAACAATGGGCGGCTGGGGTGTGTGAGGGCAGCATCGCATTGGCCGAGCGTGGTGAGCGCGGGTTTGGCTACGACGCAGTGTTCGTGCCCAACGAAGGCAGCGGTCGCACGTTTGCCGAAATGAGTGTGGAAGAAAAACATGCCTTTGGCCATCGCGGTCGCGCATTTCGCGCACTAGCGATGTTGCTCGCTTAGCTCGCGCTACCAACCCCGCAGGTCGATCGGCAGGCGATCCAACACTTCATCCCCACGCACCAGCCACAAGTGTTCGTGCATCGCCATGGTGGGGTCGACATGCGCTGGCACGATACGCACCCGCGTGCCGACGGCTGGTTGCGGTGTGCGCGTCGCTGCATCGGCAGATTTTTCGGTGGCAAACGTGATGTGTTCATCTGAACAAAACCACACCTTGTGGTCGGCGATCGTGGGGTCGCCGTGATCCATGCCGAGGCTTTTTAGCCCCACATCAGCCACTGCCCACTTGTCATGCGACGACACCACGGTGCCCACGATGCTGAGCGCTTGTCGAAACGGCAAGCCCAGCGTGGAGTAATACGTGTCCATCAAGGCGTACGACCCGGCCTGCACTTCGGTCACCCCGGTGGTGGTGCGATGGCTGGCATGCACGTCGTAGTTGCCGGTGCCCCCAGCCGACATCACGTCACCGCCCACCTCGCTGGCAGCAGCGCGCAACACATCCATCGCTGCCAATGTGTCGGTTTGTTGCGTTGCGCGATTTTCGTTCACCATCAAGTGGCCTTCGTAACCCATCACCCCGCGCACAACTATGCCCTTGGTGCGGGCGCGCTCGGCTAGTCGTGCTGCATCGTGCGGTGCACAACCACAACGCGGCAACCCAATGTTCACGTCAATGAGCACATGTTTGATGCCTGCGCGGGCTGCGGCGTCGACAGTGGCGTCAGAGTCGACGGCGATAGTGATCATCGCGCGATCTTGCACCGCTGCTAGCGCAGCAAGTCGCTCGGCGTCGAGCACTTCGTTAGCGAGCAACAAGTCGTCGCCTAGCCCGGCGTTGGCCATGCCGATCATCTCGCGCACGGTGGCACACGTGAAGTTGTGGTGGCCATGTTGATGTTGCAGTGCTGCCAGAGCAGTGCTCTTGTGGGCCTTCACGTGCGGTCGCAAGAGTGCACCTGGCAGGCGCTCGGACATTGCAGCAAGGTTGTGCTCGAGTGCGTCTATATCTACGACCACAGCCGGGGTCGAGAGGTCAGCGACGCTGCGGGCGGGCTGGGGTGTGCGAATGGTCATAGTGGCGTGTTGGTGCTTTGCTGTGTTTGATGCTGGTGCTGTGCCGGCGGAGAGACTCGAACTCTCACTGGCGGCGTCCTAAGCGCCGTGCCTCTGCCATTGGGCTACGCCGGCGAAGTTGTGGTTCAGGGTAGTCGTGCCACCAACCGTTTGACAGAATGTAAAGGTGACCATCGTAAGCGCCTCGCAAACAGCCCGCGATGCAGCAATGCAAGACCAGCTCGGCCTCGCTGACCACATCGTCGACGAGGCTGCTGTGGCCCACAGCGTGGCGCGTTGTCGCGAACGCAATGTGGTGTTGCCGACGTTTGCCCAACTTGCCGACCCACGCACGATCGACGCATCCATCACCAAAGGCGTCGACAAGAACGCTCCGGATGCCCGCAACTTGTTTCGCGTGCATTGGTACAACGACATGGATGGTAATCGCGTCGCTGTGCCTGACCATGTCGTATTGCCGTCATCGCTGACTGGTATTGAGAGCCCGATCATCGTGATGTTCGGCGACCGCTTCCCGATGATTACCGCGCACAAGGTGCTCGCGGCCTACACAATTTTTGCCCCGCGCATTGTTACGGGGCAGTTTGACCCCACGTATCACCGCGCGATTTGGCCGTCGACTGGCAACTATGCGCGCGGTGGTGTGGCTATCAGCAAAATCATGGGTGCTCGCGGTGTGGCCGTGTTGCCAGCCGGCATGTCGCAAGAACGCTTCGACTGGCTAGATAAATGGACAAGCGACCCGAGCGACACAATTCGCACGCCTGGCACCGAGAGCAATGTCAAAGAGATTTACGACGCATGCAACGACATGCGCAAAGACCCAACCAACTTCATCTTCAACCAATTTTGTGAGTTTGCCAACCATGTTGGCCACTGGCAGATCACGGGCAACGCTTTGGCCCACGTGTTCGACTCGGTACGTGCCCGCAGCGGCAACGACAAACTGCGACTTGCGGCCTTCACCAGTGCGACGGGTTCAGCGGGCACGATTGCCGCTGGAGATCGCCTGAAGGATTTGTTCGGCACCGCAATCGGCGCGGTCGAAGCATTGGAGTGCCCGACCATGCTCGAGAACGGTTATGGCGAGCACAACATCCAGGGCATCGGCGACAAACACATTCCGCTCATTCACAACGTGATGAACACCGACCTGGTGGTCGACGTGTCTGATCGCGCCACTGACGAACTCGACGTGTTGTTCAACACCGACGAAGGTCTGCGCTATTTGCATGAACGTAAAGGTGTGCCGCAAGACATCTTGCAAGTGCTCAAACATTTTGGTTTCTCGGCAATCTGCAACGTGATTGCAGCCATCAAGATTGCCAAGCTGCGTGGCTACGGCCCCAACGACGCACTCATCACCATTGCAACCGACGGCGCCGATTTGTATCCAAGCGAGCGACGCAAGACGCTGGCCAAGCGTTTTAAGGGCGAGTTCACCACTACCGACGCTGCCGAAGTGTTTTCTGAGCATCTTGGCTCGGTCACCACCGACCACATGATCGACTGCAACGAACGTGATCGCAACCGCATCTTCAACCTTGGTTATTACACGTGGGTCGAGCAACAAGGCACGCCAGTCGACGTGTTTGAAGCGCGTCGCTCGCAGACGTTTTGGCGCGACCTGCGCAGCTTCGTGCCAGCGTGGGACGCCATGATCGACGACTTCAACCGACGCGTCGCCAGCGGCGGCTGACCACCACGGTGTCGTTGCCCCGCATCAACTCCCGCTTTAACCTGCGCGCTAATCCGCGTGCCGTCCCGCCGATTGTTCAGTCGTTGCGTTGTGCTGCCTGCGGCACTCGCGTGCCGATTGATACGCCGTTGTCGTGGCGGTGTCCGAATGCCGTCGGCAACGATCGCCGCCACGTATTGCTCATCGAAAGCGATGTCACCCCACTGCGTCGCGGCAAACATCTGAACCCGTTCGTCGCCTTCCGTCGTTATCTGGCATGGGATGCATTTGCCCACGCTCACGGCATGAGCGAGACCGATCGCGACGCTCTCATTATTGAACTCGATACGCAAATTGCCACGGTGGCTGGCACTGGGTTTGTATTTACGCCGTTTGCCCGCGCCGACAAACTGTCTGACGAACTTGGCTTTTCGGCCAGTGGCGGCGTGTGGATCAAAGACGAAACCCACAACGTGGCCGGCTCGCAAAAGTCGCGCCATCTGTTCACCGAGCTATTGCATCTGGTGAGTGCCGAGCAGTTGGGTTTGGCTCCGTGGCTTTCCGCGACGCGGCCGAGCTTGGCAATTGCGTCGTGTGGCAACGCTGCCTTTGCGGCCAGCACGTTGGCGCGCGCAGTCGACTGGCCCATCACTGTGTTTGTGCCCGAGTTCGCCGATGCTGCACTCGTTACACGGCTGCACGGTTTGGGTGCCAACGTGGTGCATTGTCCTCGACTCGACACCGACCCCGCGGGTGATCCATGCGTGCATCGATTTCGCGAGATAGTGCAAGCGGGGGCGATTCCTTTTGGGGTGCAAGGCCCGGAGAACGCCTGGTGTTTGGATGGCGGTCGCACCATCGGTTGGGAAATGGCCTACGTGGCAGAACATATGGAGCCACCACTCATCACTCGACTCTTTGTGCAAGTGGGTGGGGGAGCCTTCGCCGCAAGCCTGGCTGAAGGTTTTCACGCCGGCGGCACGCGAGCAGCATTGCATGCCGTACAGGCGCAAGGTTGTGCACCGCTGGCTGCAGCATGGCACAAGAGTCAGGCATTTTCCTCGGTGTTCGATGCAGCTGCCCAGTGGGATGCATGCATGGTGCCATGGCCCACTACGCCGCAATCTTTTGCCGATGGAATTCTCGACGACGAAACATACGACTGGGTCGCGGTGTGTCGGGCCATGCGGGCCGGTGGCGGGTTTCCGGTGGTGGCGTCTGAGCAGTTGGTGCACGATGCCTTTGCCGTGGCACATGCCACCACCGATATTGACGTAAGCCCCACGGGCGCAGCAGGCCTGGCTGGGTTGCTGGCGATGCGTGAGCGTGTCGCTAACGACGAGCGTGTCGCCGTGGTGTTCAGTGGCATCCGTCGCGAAACACCTCGCCCAGCGGCGCCCAAGCGTTAGCCTTGCGCGCATGACAACACCCAATGCAATCTCGCCGTTGGCGCTTGACGGTGGCATGGCCCCTGGTTCTGACATTTTCACCCGCTTGCTGAAGAGTCGCGTGATTTTGCTCGGCTCCGAAGTTGATGACGCCGCAGCAAATCAGATTTGTGCCCAGTTGCTGTTTTTGGAAGGTGAAGATCCGAAGGCCGACGTGTGGTTGTACGTCAACTCACCTGGTGGATCAATCACTGCTGGCATGGCCATTTACGACACGATGCAGTTCATTTCGTGCGACGTGGCCACCGTGTGTGTCGGACTAGCGGCATCGATGGGTCAGTTCTTGCTCACTGCCGGCGCCAAGGGCAAACGGTATTCATTGCCCAACGCCCGCATCATGATGCACCAACCACTCGCCGGCTTGCGTGGTCAGGCTGCCGACATCGCAATTCAAGCCGAGCAGTTGCGGTTCATTAAAGAGCGCATGGCTGAACTCACCTCGTTGCACTCGGGTAAACCCGTTGACGACATCCGTCGCGACTCCGAGCGTGACCGCTGGTTTTCTGCCGAACAAGCCCAGCAGTATGGCTTGGTCGACAAAGTCATCGTGAAGCGTGGCGAAATTCGCTAAGGCGAACTGAATTCGCTACGGCGAGCTACTAGGCACTTGCACCGCAAGGCCCGTCGATAAATCCAACCCGCAGGTTGCCCCCACGTACACACCGGCATCTTCGGCAGCCAACTCGGCTCGATAGGCCGCATCTGCCACTGCTTGCACGCTTGCTTCGTCGTCGGTGTTCACTTGCGACGCAGCAATAAAGAGGTCACGAAGACTGGTGAGGTCAGCCTCAACTTCAAGTGGGGCAACTTCGACTAATCGGTTGTAGTGCTCGATGATGCGCTGTACGTCGGCATTACTGGCTGGTGGTGTGGTGATGTCGCCAATTCGTTCGGTGAGCACCCGACAGAAGTTGGTGGCGGTGCGCGGTGTTTCGGCACAAGCGGTGAGCCCGAGCAACGCCACGGCAACAAGACCCACCCCAATTTGACCGACCACTGCCGCACTTTTGGGCACACACCTTGGGAGAAGTTTCATCGCCGTCTAATTCTCACAGGTGACGGCCCCGCTGCGCAGTATTGCTGAAAAGAGGTCGTGATGTTTGCTTCGGTGCGTTCCACCACATTGTTGGGTGTCGTCGGCCGCTGCGTAGATGTCGAGGTGCTTGCTGGGCTGGGTGGTGGCCCACTCACGTTTGATCAGTTGGTCGAACGGCTACACCTGCCGATTGCCGAAGTGGCGTTGCGGCTCGGTCGCCTAGAGCCCCACGGTTGGGTGGTGGCTAACGCCGGGTGGTGGGAAGCGCTGGTCGCCCGATGATGACGCAGCAATCGCGGCTGCACCGTGGCAACTACGGTTTTGGTGATGAGCGGCGCCAACCGATGGAACTTAGACGGCTTCGTTGTGTCGCTCACCGCAGCGGCCCCCAACACGGTGAGCGCATATCAACGAGACGTTCGGTTGTTTGCCGAGTGGGTGTCACGCCACGGGGTCGCAACACCCACTCAAGTAACCAAAGCCCACGTGCGTTCATATGTGGCGTTTTTGACTACGAGCAAGTTGGCGCGCCGCAGTATCGCGCGCAAGAAAGCAGCGCTGTCGCGTTACTTCGGTTGGTTGTCGCGCAATCGCAAGATCAAAGTCGACCCAACTCTGGGGGTCAAGACGCCATCCGACAAAGGTCGGTTGCCCAAGGTGTTGACGGGCGAGCAATTGCGCGCACTACTCGAACACCATCCCGAAGAACATCCACATTGGCGCCACCTGCGCGACGATGCAGTCGTCGAGATGTTGTACGGCAGTGGCTTGCGTGTGAGCGAGTTGTGCTCGCTCGACATCGATTCCATCGATACGCGTCGTGGGGTAGTGCGGGTGATGGGCAAGGGCAACAAAGAACGAGTCGTGCCGGTGGGCAAGCCGGCCATGCAAGCAGTGCGAGCATGGGTACCGTTACGCAGCGAGGTGCTCGAAGTGATCGACGAGTTGGCATTGTTTCTCAACCACCGTGGTCGTCGCATCACCCCGCGCGACGTGCGTCGACTCATCGACGATCGCGCCATGTCACCCACGCATCCGCACGCACTGCGACACACCTTTGCCACCCACCTGTTGGACAACGGCGCCGACTTGCGCGCGGTGCAAGAACTGCTCGGCCACAGCGATGTGGCCACCACGCAGCGGTACACCCACGTGAGCAAAGAACGACTGAAAACGGCGTATGGAGCGTCGCATCCACGCGCATGAACCCTCGCCCAGAACGTCTCACTGTCGACGAAGCGTGGTCGCGCTGGCATACGGAAAAAAATCCGGTGGCCCGCGACTGGTTGGTGGTGCACTACGCATCACTCGTCAAGTTCGTGGCTGGTCGTTTGTCGGCGGGTTTGCCTAAGCGTGTCGAGACCAACGATTTGGTGAGTGCAGGTGTGGTGGGCCTTGTGCAAGCCATTGATCGTTTTACACCGGTGCAAGGCGTGAAGTTCGAGTCGTATGCCGTGCCGCGAATTCGTGGTGCGATTCTCGACAGCTTGCGTTCGCTGGATTGGGTGCCGCGGTCGGTGCGTGTGCGTTCGCGTCAGATTCAGGGTGCCATCAGCGATTTACAAAACGAACTCGGCCGTTCGGCCACTGATGCTGAGATTGCTCAACGTCTGAGCATTTCCGCCGACGAGTTGCATGACTGGCTGACCGACGTCGCTTCGAGTGCCATAGGGCCACTTGACCATGTGGCAATAGATTCCCACTCGCTTCCAGATTCGAGCGATTTCCAGCGCGCGACTAACCCCGATGCCGCGATGGAATCGGGCGAACTACGTCGCACGATGCACGATGCAATTCGAAAACTGCCCGAGCGCGAACGCACCACGTTGCTGTTGTATTACGAAGAGAACCTGACCTTTGCCCAAATTGGTGAGGTGCTCGACGTGACTGAAAGCCGAGTCTCACAAATTCATGCCAAAGCGGTGCTGCAGATGCGCAGCCAACTCGCCGCAGCAGATTTTCGCTAACGCAAGCCGCGGTTGCAATCGTGCTCATGTCGCTTGCCCTTGGTGTGTGTTTGGTGTTGCCGAGCAACGCCAGTGTTGTCGACCCGTTTCGAGCCCCTGAATGCGAGCGATGTGCTGGCAACCGCGGGGTGGAGTTCGCCGTGCCGATAGGTAGTGATGTGATGGCTGGGTTATCGGGCACGGTGTCGTTCGTGGGGGTGGTCGCCGGGCGTAATTATGTGGTGTTGCGTGCCACTGCCAACCCCGCGGTGCGTGTTACCTACGGTGGGTTGGCACTCTTGACTACACCGCAGTTGCGTCATGGCTCTGTCGTAGCCCGCGGCGAGCGCATCGGCGTTGCTCAACATTTGTTGCACATCGGCCTGCGTATCGGTGATCAATATGTCGACCCGCAACAAGTGGGGCATAGCGAATACAGCCAAGTGGCAAAGCCGCGATATCGCGTGACCTTGGGTGCCCGACGCACTCGCAGTTGCAGCAGATAGCGCCCCTGTCGTCATCTTTGGCGGTGGAAGCCTGACGCCTCGCCGCTAGCGTCAGACGGGCTGATTCGTCAGCCGCAATACAGCTGATTCGTCAGCAGTGTTAGGTCATACAAGTTCAACTCTGTAATCCACGATTCGCACACCTGTGGTCGCTTCGGCGCAACGAATCGTGTCCATCAACCACATGAAGGAGAATCACATGGCAGTCGTCAGTATGCGTCAAATGATGGAAGCGGGAGTCCATTTCGGACACCAGACCCAGCGTCGCAACCCAACAATGCAGCGTTTCATCTTTGGTGAGCGCAACGGCATTCACATCATCGACTTAGAGCAAACGCTCACCCGAATCGAAAGCGCCTACGCGTTCGTGCGCCAACTCGCCTCTGGTGGCGGCGTGGTGTTGTTCGTCGGCACCAAGAAGCAAGCCCAAGACCCAATCAAAAACTTCGCCGAGCGTTCGGGTATGCCGTATATCAACGAGCGTTGGCTCGGTGGCATGCTCACCAACTTCGGCACCATCTCCAAGCGCGTGTCAAAGATGATCGAACTCGAGCGTTTGTCTGGTTCACCAGAATGGGCACAGATTCCTAAGAAAGAAGCGCTGCTCATGTCGCGCGAGCTCATCAAGTTGCAGCGCAACCTGTCGGGCATTCGCAACATGGTGCGTTTGCCGGATGCAGTGTTCGTGCTCGACACCGCTACCGAACACCTCGCCGTCACCGAAGCCAACAAACTTGGCATTCCGGTCGTGGCAGTGGTTGACACCAATGTGAACCCCAACCTGGTGCAATATCCAATTCCGGGTAACGACGACGCCATTCGCGCTAATGAGTTGATGACCCGTGTTATTGCCGAGGCAATCTCTGAGGGTCGCTTCATCGCCGAAAAAGCCGGTGGTCAAGTGCAAAACCCAGCAACTGCTGTGGTGGACAACGCCGTATTCGCAGCCGATCAGGCTCGTGCCCGCGCCGAAGCCGCAATTGCCCAAGCAGAGCGTGATGCCAAGTTGGCGGGCGAGTCGAACTAATGGCTATCAACGCCAAAGACGTGCAAGCCCTGCGCCAAGCAACTGGCGCCGGAATGATGGATTGCAAGAAAGCACTCGAAGAAGCCAACGGCGACGTCGAGGCAGCAAAGACATGGCTGCGCGAAAAAGGTTTGGCTGCCAGTGCCAAGCGTTCTGATCGCGAAAACACCCAGGGTGTTGTTGCCATGTTGATCAAAGACAATGTCGGTGCAATCGTCAAGCTCAAGTGCGAAACCGACTTCGTTGCTTCGAGTGACCAGTTTCGTGCCGAAGCCGAGACGTTGGTGGCACTCGTACATGCTTCGGGTGTAGATGCCATCGCGTCACGCACAGCCCAGCTCGACGACTTGAAGATCACACTCAAAGAAAAAATCGAATTGGGCGAAGTAGTGCGCGTCGCCGCTGCTGCTGGCAACACGGTCGACTCGTATCTGCACATTCAAGGCGGCCGCGGGGTCAACGGCGTGCTGGTCGAAATGCAGGGTGCGTCAAGCGAATTGTCGCACGACGTAGCCGTGCACATCGCCTTTGCCCGCCCCAAGTTTTTGCAGCGTGACGAAGTGCCAGCCGATGTGGTGGCCGCCGAACGCGCCACGCTTGAGTCCGCAACTCGCAACGAGGGCAAGCCCGAGGCTGCAATTGGCAAGATTGTCGATGGCAAAGTCAATGGATTCTTCAAGGATTTGTGCCTGCTCGAGCAGCCCTATGCCAAAGACGATAAACAGTCGGTAAAACAGGTCATTGGCGCCGCGACCATCGTGCGGTTCGCCCAAGTCGAAATCGGGTAATCTCAACTACGCATGCCTGCGCTAACCCAGCCCCGCTGGAAGCGAGTCGTATTGAAATTGTCTGGTGAAGCCCTCGCCGAAAAAACTGGTTTCGGTCTCGACAACGACGTGCTGGCGCAACTGGCGGGCGAATTGCGTGAGGCACGGGAAGAATTCGATGTGGACATTGCCATCGTCGTCGGCGGCGGCAACTTCTGGCGCGGCACCAAGGGCAGTGGTCGCGGGATGGATCAAGCGCAAGCTGACTACATGGGAATGATCGCCACGGTCATCAACGGTCTAGCTCTGCAAGATGCCCTCGAGCGTGCCGGACAGCATTCGCGGGTGATGACTGCGGTGGAAATGCCCAAGGTGGCCGAGCCCTACATTCGGCGTCGTTGTGAGCGTCACTTGGAAAAGGGTCGCATCGTGATCTTGGCTGGTGGCACTGGTAATCCGTTTTTCACCACCGATACCGCTGCCGCACTTCGTGCTGCCGAAATCGAAGCACAAGCAATTTTGAAAGGCACCCACTCGGGTGTCGACGGCATTTACTCTGCTGACCCAAAACTTGACAAAACTGCCACGCGGTTCACCAAGTTGTCGCACCTTGATGTAATCAATAAAGGTTTGCGCGTCATGGACTCGACAGCCATCACATTCTGCATGGACAACAAGTTGCCGATCGTGGTTTTTGATCTCTTGCAGCGCGGCAATCTGCGCGCAATTTTGCAGGGTGAAGAAATCGGTACGCTGGTCGCGTGATCGACGAAACGCTGCTCGAGTCGCTCGAGAAGATGGAAAAAGCGGTTGAGCATGTGGCGCATCAGTTTGTTGCGGTGCGCACGGGGCGGGCATCTCCGGCGTTGATCGAACGACTTAACGTCGACTATTACGGCTCGCCAGTGCCGCTGCAGCAGTTGGCCAGCTTCCAGGTGCCTGAGGCACGCCTGCTGGTGATCAAGCCACACGACCGTTCGGCGATTGGTGCAATCGAAAAAGCCCTGAACGGCAGTGACATCGGGGTGAATCCGAGCAATGACGGCATCATCATTCGCCTCGCATTCCCAGCTTTGACCGAAGACCGCCGTAAGGAATACGTCAAGGTGGTGAAGAACCTCGCCGAAGATGGGCGAGTGGTGTTGCGCAGCGTGCGTCGCGATGCGCGTAAGGCGTTGGAGACCGCCGAAAAAGATGGCGACATTTCCAAAGACGAACTAGAGCGGGCCGAAAAAGATCTTGAAAAAATGACCCAAGAGCACGTCGACACCATTGATAAAGCTGCAGTCCGTAAAGAACAAGAAGTGATGGAGGTCTAAATATGTCTGACAACCGCAACGATGACACCGAAGCAACAGAGCCAACTGGCGAATTACGTGACAACACGATCAACTTTGGTGACGAATTCGGCGAGGTGAAGTTTGCTGACGCCGACGACACCGCACCATCAATCAGTGTGGATTCCACTGATACTGCACCGCTGCCACATTGGAGCGAACAACCAACTGGCGAAAGCCCGCGTTTTGGCGTGCAGCCACGTGACCCCAGCCGCCCAGCATTACGTGACACGTCACGCGAAACAACACGTGACGCATCACGTCCGACCCGCGAAACAACACGTGACGCATCTCGTGACACGTCACGAAGCGTTGCGCCACCACCAGTGAGTCGTGCTGCTCCGTCTGGTCGCATTCGAATCGGCGGCGACCCCACCGACCCGCGCCCACGCCGCGGGTCTGATACCCATCCAACGATGCGCGATAAAACGTCAGATCCTTCACGTCCGACGGTGCGTGACCGTTCGCCTCGCCGTCCGGCCGCTGCCCGACCAAGTCAGGTGCGTCGTCAACGCCCCGAGCGCAGCGATTCAGGCACCCAACCACGCCCTGTCGGTGCTGATCGCAACTTGGGTTCAGCAGTCATCGTCGGGGTAGTGCTCGCCGTGTTGTTCATCGGCACATCGTTCGTTGGCCCGGCTGCAGTCATGGCCCTGGTAATGGTGGTGCTGGGTGTGGCAGCTCTCGAGTTTTTCACCCAAGCCAACGCCCGCAATCTGGGGGCACCGATGGTGGTGGGTGTGGTGGCTTGTTTGGCGGCGCCAATTGGCGCCTATTACATGTCGCATCTGGCCATTGCCATGGTTGTGGTGTTTGCTTTTATTGCCGGCGCCATCACGTTGGTTGGCTCGAACGACGACCAGAGTGCGGCAGTCACCAGCTTGGGCACACTCATGCTGGGCGTGGTGTATATCGGTTTGTTGGGCAGTTACGCCGGCCTGATTTTGCGAATGTCTACGTTGTCTTCAGTCCTTCCGAACATTGGCACCGACACTCTGTTTATCTTGGTGTTTGCCGTTGCAGCCAATGATGTGGGTGCGTACTTCGTAGGTTCAGCCATTGGCCGCACGCCGTTGCGTGCTTCGGTGAGCCCGAACAAAACCATCGAAGGTGTCATCGGCGGCACGATTGCAACGTTTTGTGTGGTGGTCATCATTGGTTTGCAAAGCGAAACCTGGGATTCACTCATGGAGTGGATTCTGTTGGCAGCGGTGGTATCGATCGTGGCGCCGCTCGGCGACTTGCTCGAGTCGGTGTTGAAGCGTTCGCTCGGGGTAAAAGATTTTGGCACAGTTCTGAAAGGCCACGGCGGTGTGCTTGATCGTTTCGACGGCGTGTTGTTGGCATTGCCCACCGTGTATTTCTTGGCGGTAACGCTCGCTCCTTGGGCGAGCTAGCCCGCTCACTCGTGACCGTCAAGGTTGCCGTAGCCGGCAGCACCGGCTCGATTGGCCGACAAACGCTCGAAGTGGTCGCTGCGTCCGGTGGGCGATACGAAATCGTCGCGCTCGCTGCTGCATCTAATCAAGCCGTGCTGCGCGAACAAATCGTGGCTCATCGCCCGCGAGTGGTCGCGGTTGTTGACGATGCGGTGCGTGCAACCTTGGCCGATGAGTTCACTGCGGTGCAGTTCACCGACAATGTGGCCGACGTCGTGGGCGATACCGATGCGGACGCCGACGTGGTGGTCAACGCCGTAGTGGGGTTTGCTGGTTTGCCCGTGACACTCGAAACGTTGCGTCGCGGCAAGCGTCTGGCATTAGCCAACAAAGAAAGCCTCATTGCCGCTGGCCCTATCGTGCAACCGCTGCGCGCCACGAAAGGTGCGATGATCGTGCCGGTTGACAGCGAACATTGTGCTGTGCATCAATGCTTGCGTGCCAGTGGTTCGCCTGATCGCGAGATTGCATCGCTACAGCTCACGGCTAGCGGCGGGCCGTTTCGCGGTAAGACCCGTAGTGAATTAGCCAATGTCGATGTGGCGAGTGCCTTGGCTCATCCAACCTGGTCGATGGGACCAAAAATCACGGTTGATTCATCCACCTTGATGAACAAAGGTCTGGAAGTTATTGAGGCGCACGAATTGTTTGGCGTGGGCTACGACCAGATCGAAGTCATCGTGCATCCGCAATCGATCATCCATTCGATGGCCACCTTCACCGATGGTGCAACTATTGCCCAGCTTTCGCTGCCCGACATGCGGTTGCCGATTGCCTATGCTCTCGCGTGGCCCGAGCGTTTTGATGCGCCGTTCGGGGCGTTGGATTGGTCTTCATTGCGTCGCTTGGATTTCGAGCCCCCTGACCTCGAGACGTTTCGCTGTTTGCGCCTTGCCTACACGGCTGGTCGCGTTGGCGGCTCGGCGCCTGCTTGGCTCAGTGCTGCCAACGAAGTTGCCGTCGATGCATTCTTGGCTGGCCGCATCGGCTGGTTGCAGATTGCCGAGGTGAACGATGCCACCCTGCAACATCACGATGGGGCAGCCCTAGCCAGCGTCGACGACGTGCTCGCAGCCGACAGTACGGCGCGACGGATTGCACTTGGCATCGTCGAGTCGTTCGTACATGCCCGAGGTACGGTAAGCGCGTGAGTTCTTTTTATTCGCGCGTGCGCGACGAACTTGTTGGCGGAGGCGGCGACCCAACTGCTGCACCATCGGCTCATCATTCGCCAGATGCCAAAGTGCCCCTCTCAACGTCACTCGTGGGCGTTGGTGTCATTGCGGCGCTGTTGGCTTGGTTGGGTTCCAACAACATCTGGACTCTGGTGTTCGTTATTGGTCTGATCATCTCGGTGTTCTTGCACGAAGTCGGCCACTTTGTCACTGCACGTCGCACGGGCATGAAAGTCACCCAGTTCTATATGGGCTTTGGTCCGCGTTTGCTTGCCTGGCGCCGTGGCGAAGTGGAATACGGTTTGCGAGCATTTCCCATTGGGGCGTTCGTGCGCATCATCGGCATGAACAACCTCGACGAAACTGACCCTGCCGACGAAGCGCGCACGTATCGCTCTAAGTCGTTTCCGAAGCGCTTGCTCGTTATTACTGCTGGTTCGTTGATGCACGTGGTGATTGCGCTGGTGTTGTTTGCGGGTGTCTACTCAGTTGCTGGGCGATACGGCGAAACCGGTCGGGTCGAAGTTGCCAACAGCCCATTTGCGGGCAGTGCCGCCGAAGCCGCCGGGGTGCGTGCGGGCGACATCATGGTGTCGTTCGATGGGGTAGCGCTGCGCACTTCCGATGATTTTGTTGGTGCCGTGCGCGCCAAACAGCCAGGTGATCAAGTGCAAGTTGTGGTGGATCGCAGCGGCCAAACCTTGGTGCTCACCGCAACCCTTACGACGTTTCCCGGCACGCAAGACACACCACAGGCACGCGCATTTTTTGGCGTGGCGGGCTGGTCGCGTGACTATGTTCAAGTCGGGGTGGTTGAATCCCTCGGACGTGCGGTGCAAGACGTGGCCAGCACTGCCGTTGGTTCGGTGCGTGGAGTATTCACCGTGTTGAACCCCGTCAATTTGGCCGACAACCTCACGAGCGAGGTCGCTGATCCACTCACGCGACCCAGCACCGTGGTCGGGGCCAGCCAGATTGGCGGCGATATCGGTCGTGAAGAGGGCTGGAAGGGTGTGCTCATCTTGTTGGCTGCCGTGAATGTGTTCGTTGGGGTGTTCAACATGTTGCCGTTGCTGCCCTTTGACGGCGGTCATGCAGCGGTGGCTATTTACGAGCGGGCTCGTTCGTCGCGCACGCGGCGCTATCAGGCCGATATTCGTAAGTTGGCGCCGATGGCTACTGCGGTAGTGGTGTTGCTGGTCATGCTGCTCGTGGCAGGCTTGTACCTTGACATCACCCAACCGCTCGGCTGATCAATGACCACCACCCCGCTGTTTCCACGCCAGACCACCCGTCAAATTCACGTCGGCAAAGTTGCCGTCGGTGGCGATGCGCCAATCAGCGTGCAGTCGATGACCATCACCAAAACTGCCGATGTCGAAGGCACCCTGGCGCAGATCTATGCACTGGCTGCGGCTGGTTGCGACATCGTGCGGTGCACATGCAACGACATTGACGCGGCCGAAGGTCTGGCCCAAATTGTTCCGCGGTCGCCGGTGCCGATCATCGCTGATATTCACCACCAATACAAAATGGCGTTGGCTGCACTCGAAGCCGGCGTGCAAGGGCTGCGCCTGAACCCTGGCAACATTCGCAAGCCCGAACACATCAAGGCTGTTGCCAGCGAGGCCCGCGATCGCCAGGTGCCGATTCGTATCGGTGTCAATGGTGGCTCGCTCGACCCGGCACTGTACGAAAAATACGGTGGCCTCACCGCCGACGCCATGGTCGAGTCGGCCCAAACCGAAATGCGCTATTTCGAAGAAGTCGGTTTTGATCTCATCAAAATTTCGGTGAAGGCCTCCAACGTGCCGCTCATGGTGGATGCTTATCGCAAGTTGAGCGCCATCACCGACCATCCGCTGCATCTCGGGGTGACCGAAGCGGGGCCGCTGCCTGGTGGCCTGGTAAAAGCCACCGCTGGTATCGCAGCATTGTTGCTGGAAGGCATCGGTGACACCATCCGTTTCAGCCTCACCGCCGACCCTGTCGAAGAAGCCCGCGCCGGGCGCCAACTGCTCGAGGCCCTCGGTTTGCGCGAGCGAAAAAATGTCGACCTCATTGCCTGCCCGAGTTGTGGTCGCGCCGAAATCGATGTGATTGATGTGGCCAATCGTGCCCAGGCTGCTTTTGCCGACAAAAAATTGCCGCTGCAAATTGCGGTGATGGGTTGCGTGGTCAATGGCCCCGGCGAGGCCCGCGAAGCCGACCTCGGTATCGCCGCTGGCAACAAACGTGGGCACTTGTTCGTGAAAGGCCGCAACGTTGCTGTGGTGCCTGAATCAGAAATGGTGGAAGCACTCGTGGATTGGGCCACCTATATTCACGAGCACGGCGTGGATGCTGCGCTCCAGCGTGTCGATACCACCATCGCTGAGCGCGAAGCTGCACGTGATCGTTCGGCCGCGCTGGATGAACACGGTGACGATGCCAACAATGCGTCGGCCAAGATTGTCGAAATTCGTCGCACCGTCGAAGGCTGAGTTTGGCTACGGCGCAACTGTCGTGGGGGTTGGTGGCACTATTGAAGATGTAGTTGTCGATGTAGTAGTAGTCGTCATGTCGCTGGCCCGTTGCGCCAGCGTTGCGGCAATCTCGAGATACACCTTGGTGCGCACCTCATGGCCCAACGGGGTGAGATGAATCTTGTCGGGGTCTACCACCTTGGGGTTGCTCTTGGCGATCTGCGCCCAGTCGAACACACTCGCCAGTGGGTAGTTCGCCAGCACTTGGCCAATGGCTGCATTAAATCGCTGCGACTGTCGCGTGGTGTTGGTCGAGTCGATGCGATGCACGTTCACCCAGGCCACGGGCACGTTGCCGATGGTGGTCATCAATTCCTGAATCAGGGTGACGTATTCACGTCGCTTGGTGAAGAGTGCTACGTCGTTGGTGCCCAGTGCGACAATCACCGCAGTTGGTCGCACGCCGTCGGCAATCAGTTGTTTGAGTGCAGCATTGCCTGAATACCGTGTCGAAGTAAGACCACTGACACGTCGACCCCAGCGACTGTCAACGAGCACCACGTCGAAGTTGTTGGCGGCTGCGAGGCGGGCTTGGCTTTTCGAAAAATAATTGGCACCCCAGGTGAGGCTGTCGCCTAACACGAGCAGTGTGCTTGGT
>Ga0209357_1000320_pt1 | contig 18357 bp, 20 predicted proteins | sample LauGreFBDMM110SD_2_FD_187573 | JGI IMG/M metagenome (GOLD analysis project Ga0209357, IMG submission 187573) | Freshwater lake microbial communities from Lake Michigan, USA - Fa13.BD.MM110.SD (SPAdes) (version 3) | ecosystem: Environmental > Aquatic > Freshwater > Lake | place: Lake Michigan... | reverse complement strand
TCCTTATTTCTTCTTGGTTTCTTTGATGACGATTTTTTCGTCAGAGTAGCGAATGCCCTTGCCTTTGTAAGGCTCTGGAGGACGCACCGCACGAATTTCAGCAGCGATTTGACCCACGCGTTGGCGGTCAGCGCCTTTGATGATGATCTCGGTTGGCGCAGGTGTTTCCACCTTGATGCCAGATGGCATATCAAAGTTCACAGGGTGGGAATAGCCCACAGCCAAATTGAGTTTGTTGCCTTGGGCTGCAGCTTTGTAGCCAACGCCGACCAAGTTGAGTTTTTTCTCAAAGCCTTTGGTAACACCAATGACCATGTTGTTGACCAATTGACGCAAAGTACCGCTCATGGCGTTGGCTTCGCGGCTTTCATTGGCGGGCGCAAAACTCAAGCTGTTAGCGCTATGGACTACTTTGACCAAAGCGTTGTTGGCGATTGAAAGGTTGCCACCAGTGCCTTTGACACTGATCTGCGCTTCGTTGATAGCCACATCCACGCCTTGTGGCACGGTGACTGGCATTTTTCCGACTCGGGACATCTTCGTTTCTCCCTTAAGCCACGTAACACAAAACTTCGCCGCCGACGCCTGTGGCGCGGGCTTTGCGATCGGTCATCACGCCTTGGGGTGTGGTGACAATGGCCACACCCAGTCCGTTCATGACTTGGGGAATGGCGTTGTGGCCTTTGTAAACACGCAAGCCAGGGCGAGAGACGCGCTCAATGCGCTCAATCACAGGGCGGCCTGCGTAGTATTTCAAGGCGATTTCCAGCTCATGCTTGCCGGCTTCGGTTTTGACGTGAAAGCCATCGATGTAGCCCTCATCTTTCAACACCTGGACGATGGCCAGCTTGACTTTGGAGGAAGGAACCGACACGGTCGGCTTGGCCACCATCTGCGCATTACGAATTCGCGTCAGCAGGTCGGCAATGGGGTCACTCATGCTCATATTGAATATCTCCTGCTGTCTTACCAGCTGGCCTTGGTGATGCCAGGAATATTGCCCGCAAAGGCCATTTCGCGAATCTTGGCGCGACCCAAACCAAATTGACGGAAGGTGCCGCGGGGGCGGCCAGTGATCGCGCAACGGTTACGTTGACGGGTGGGGTTGGCGTTGCGGGGCAACTTTTGCAATCCCAAACGTGCAGCGGCGCGCTCTTCTTCACTGTGCTTGGCATCATTTGCCACGGCCTTCAGTTCAGCGTACTTTTTTGCGTACTTAGCGACCAGTTTGTCGCGTTTGAGTTCGCGTTCAATCAAAGCTACTTTAGCCAAAGGGCACCTCAGTTCTTGAAGGGGAAACGGAAGGCAGCGAGCAGTGCTTTGCACTCGTCGTCACTCTTGGCCGTGGTGGTGATGCTGATGTTCATGCCGCGAAGAGCATCAACCTTGTCGTACTCGATCTCGGGAAAGATGATTTGTTCTTTCACGCCGATGTTGTAGTTGCCGCGACCGTCAAAAGCACGGCCGGAGATACCGCGAAAGTCACGCACGCGGGGCAAGGCCACGGTGACGAAACGGTCGAGAAATTCATACATGCGAACGCCGCGCAAAGTGACCATGCAACCAATGGCTTGCTGCTCGCGGATTTTGAAACCCGCAATGGCTTTACGCGCCTTGGTCACCACGGGCTTTTGGCCGGAGATTTTGGTGAGGTCGCCCACCGCATGGTCCATGACTTTTTTGTCGGCAACGGCTTCTGACACACCCATATTCAGAGTGATTTTGGTCAGACGTGGCACCTCCATGGGTGACTTGTAGCCAAACTTAGCGGTCAACTCAGGGACCACTTTTTCGCGATAGTGTTGTTGGAGTCGTGCCATTTTTATGCCGCCTTGATGACTTCACCACTGGACTTGAAGATGCGAACCTTCGAGCCATCGGTATTGACCTTGATGCCCACGCGATCGGCTTTGCCGGTGGTGGCGTTGTAAATGGCGACATTGGACTGGTGAATAGGCATGCTTTTTTCAATCACGCCGCCAGTGGTGCCCGCCATGGGATTGGGTTTGGTGTGCTTTTTCACCACATTGATGCCGTCGATCAAAAGGTGGGAATCGTCGGCGCGAACAGCAACTTTGCCGCGCTTGCCTTTGTCGCGTCCTGTGATGACGATGACCTCGTCGCCTTTGCGAATTTTGTTCATGCTCGGGGTCCTTAAAGTACTTCAGGCGCCAAGGACACGATCTTCATGAACTTCTCGGTACGCAATTCACGCGTGACCGGGCCGAAGATACGGGTGCCGATAGGCTCGAGTTTGGCGTTGAGCAACACTGCTGCATTGCTGTCGAACTTGACCAAGGAGCCATCGCTGCGACGGATGCCCTTGGCAGTGCGAACCACCACCGCGCTGTAAATCTCGCCTTTTTTGACGCGGCCACGAGGCGCAGCTTCTTTGATGCTCACCTTGATAACGTCGCCGACGCTGGCGTAACGACGCTTTGAGCCGCCCAGCACCTTGATGCACAAAACGGATTTTGCGCCGGTGTTGTCGGCCACTTCTAATCTGGATTCAGTTTGGATCATTTCATTTCCCAACTTGTACCGGGTATATGGCTGAAAAACTCAACCACTTTGCCCGATCAGTCTTGGGCCCGTCATCTGCGCCTCGAACCATTTCGCGGCGCTTTTGCTTGGGGCTGTCTTCTGTCTTTACTCTGCTGTTTCAAAAGCAGAGCCGGCTATTATGGCACAGATTTGAGGGTGTAGCTGTGGGCCAAGCTTAAATAATCTGAAAGTTCCGGTTTTCCACAGCCTTCGCTGAGCAAAACCGTGGCCACCTGCTCTGCTGCTGCTGCTGATTGACGGGCGTCCAAAAATAAGGCGCGGGAGCGCCTGGCCAAGACATCTTCCACCGTTCGGGCAAATTCGTGGCGAACCGCAAAACGCACCATGGCTTCACTCAAATCCGGCAACAGCCAGTTGTCTGCTCCTGGCAAAGCGGCCACAGTTGCTTGCTCGTCACCATACAAATGCATACCTTGGGGCTCAGTCAGGCTGACAGGCGGTTGCTGTGGGAGGCTCGCGCCTTTAAACGCGGCGACGGAATGGGCGCGGGCGTTGTTAGATTGCAACAACTGGCTGGTCAGGCATTGCGACAACACATCGTGGGCCATGGCGCGATAGGTTGTCCATTTACCGCCAGTGACGGTGACCAAACCGCTGGGACTGACGCTGACCGTGTGTTCTCGGCTCAAACCTTTGGTGCTGGCACCTTCTTCATGGTGCGGTTTGACCAAGGGACGCAGGCCTACCCAGACGCTGCTGACATCTGATCGCTTAGGCGCCTTGGCCAGATAGCGGGCTGATTCATCCAAAATAAATGCAACTTCTTCATCAAAAGGCGCTGGTTCGCGTGGCATGTCGCTACGTGGCGTGTCGGTGGTACCCAAGATCACCTTGCCCAACCAAGGCACAGCAAACAAGACTCGTCCATCAGCGGTTTTGGGCACCAACAGCGCATGATCGCCGGGCAAAAATTCACGGTCGACCACCAAATGCACCCCTTGGCTGGGCGCGACCATGGCTTGGAGGGTTGAGCCGCTGGGCTGCGCATCGAGTTGTCGAACCTGGTCCACCCACACGCCTGTGGCATTGACCACGCAGGCTGCCTGCACTTGAAACGTTTGACCAGTTTCGTGGTCTTGGGCAAGAAAGCCGCAGACCCGCCCCTCTGCATGGAGCAACTTTGTGACCCCACAATAATTGACCACCAAGGCACCCGCTTGGCTGGCGGTGCGGGCCAAATTGATGGCGAAACGTGCGTCGTCAAATTGACCGTCCCAGTACTTCACACCACCAAGCAAGCCCTGCGCCTTCAAGCCAGGCATGCGGGCCAAGACGCTGCGAGCAGTTAAAAATTCAGTCGGACCCAGGCCATCTGCTCCGGCCAATAAGTCATAGAGTTTCAAGCCAATGCCGTAAAAAGCGGTCTCCCACCAGCGGTAAGACGGCATGACAAAGGGAATTGGTTGCGCCAAATGCGGTGCGTCGTGCAACAACACCGAGCGCTCGTGCAAGGCTTCACGCACTAGGCTGATATTTCCTTGCGCCAAATAACGCACACCGCCATGTACCAGCTTGGTCGAACGCGACGAAGTGCCTTTGGCAAAGTCGTGGGATTCGAGCAAGACCACTTTGTAGCCTCGCTGGCTGGCCTCCAGCGCCACACCCAATCCTGTTGCACCGCCGCCAATCACCGCCAGATCAAAGCGCTGCGGGACGGACAACTGTTGAAGAAGTTCAGAGCGGGTCATGGGTGACTGACCAAAGAGGGGGCTGCGCCCAGCAGGCAACAGACCCCCAGACAAAACAGGCAACCCCACCAGAGGGTTGCCGTCCGTCAGGCTTTAGCGAACGCGGCCTTCCTTCCATGCGTTGAGCAGCTTTTCATAGGCAATGGTTTCGCCCTTTGGCTTCTCATTGGCCAATTTGGCCCATGGAGCAGCTTTGTCGCTGAGGTACTTTGCAGGGTCACCCTTGGGGTTGAGCTTGGGTGCGCAACGGGCCATGCCAGCACGCTCCAGACGTGCCATCACATCGTCCATTTCGTTGGCCAAGGTATCCATGGCTTGCTGAGGTGTTTTCTCACCCGTCACAGCCACCGCCACGTTTTTCCACCACAACTGCGCGAGCTTGGGGTAGTCAGGCACGTTGGTACCGGTAGGTGTCCATGCCACACGCGCAGGGCTGCGGTAGAACTCCACCAAGCCACCCAACTTCGGCGCCATTTTGGTCATGGCTTCGGAGCGGATGTCGGATTCGCGAATCGGCGTCAAACCGACGATGGTCTTTTTCAGCGAAGTGGTTTTGGCGGTCACGAACTGGGCGTACAACCAAGCGGCAGCGGTTTTGTTGGCATCATGGTCTTTGAAGAAAGTCCATGAACCCACGTCTTGGTAGCCGTTTTGCATGCCTTGTTTCCAGTAAGGGCCATTGGGGCCAGGGGCCATGCGCCACTTGGGTGTGCCGTCGGCATTCACCACAGGCAAACCAGGCTTGGTCATGTCAGCGGTGAACGCGGTGTACCAGAAGATTTGCTGGGCGATTTGGCCTTGGGCAGGCACGGGACCGGCTTCACCAAAGGTCATGCCAATGGCTTCCTTGGGCGAGTATTTCTTCATCCAGTCCACGTACTTGGTCAAAGCATAGACCGCAGCAGGCGAGTTGGTGGCGCCACCTCGGGCAACAGATGCACCTTGGGGGTTGCAACCATCAGCAGAGGCGCGAATGCCCCATTCGTCTACGGGTCGGCCATTGGGAATACCAATGTCAGCAGTGCCTGCCATGGACAACCAGGCGTCGGTGAAACGCCAACCCAAGGAAGGATCTTTCTTGCCGTAGTCCATGTGGCCATAGATGGGCTTGCCGTCGATGGTTTTCACATCGTTGGTGAAAAATTCGGCGATGTCTTCGTAGGCGCTCCAATTAAGAGGCACTCCCAAGTCGTAGCCGAACTTGGCCTTGAATTTGTCTTTGATTTCTTTGCGCTCGAACAAGTCGGCACGGAACCAGTACAGGTTGGCGAACTGTTGGTCGGGCAATTGGTAAAGCTTCTTGTCAGGTCCGGTAGTGAAACTGGTGCCAATGAAGTCTTTCAAATCCAGACCAGGGTTGGTCCACTCTTTGCCGGCACCTGCCATGTAGTCGGTCAGGTTCATGATCTTGCCGTAGCGGTAGTGGGTACCAATCAAGTCGGAGTCGGAAATCCAACCGTCATAAATGGATTTACCCGACTGCATTGAGGTTTGCAGTTTCTCAACCACGTCACCCTCTTGAATCAGGTCGTGCTTAACGGTAATGCCGGTGATTTCAGTGAAAGCCTTGGCCAAGGTTTTGGACTCGTATTCATGGGTGGTAATGGTCTCCGACACCACGGAAATTTCTTTCACGCCCTTGGCTTGGAGTTTTTTAGCGGCTTCGATGAACCATTTCATCTCGGCCATTTGTTTGTCTTTGGACAAGGTTGAGGGTTGGAACTCGTTGTCCACCCATTTTTTGGCCTCAGCCTCTCCAGCCCACGCGCTGTGACCCAGCACCAAGGCTGCAGCTGCGAAGGCAATCGCACGGTATTTCAATTTCATGCCAGTCTCCTAAAAGTTTCCCCTTACTCAGAAAAACACGTGTCTTGGGGAAGTTGCAGACCGTGTCATGGGTTGGTGTGGCTAGCCTTTGCGCATGACAAAAACCAACCAAACCGCACTCGTTGCGGTCGCCCACCAAATCGAGGGCTCCTCGCTCAATTCAAACCAAATCAACAGTTGACCTGCCAAGCCCACGAACATCAGGTGCAGGTAGGCGCAACCCAAAAGGCCGATGAACAAGCGGTCACCTCGGGTGGTGACCAAGGGCAAAAATCCTTTTCGCGCCAACGTGGGAGAGCGCCGCTCCCAGACCGTCATGCCGATCAACATGAGCACGATGCAGGTGAAAAAAACCGCCACCGGGGTGGTCCAAGCCATCCACTCAAGCATGGGGTTGTCTCCTGTGGTGTGTCATACGCGTCCCATGGCAAAGCCTTTGGCGATGTAATGCCGCACAAACCAGATGACGATGGCACCCGGCACGATGGTCAGCACACCGGCCGCGGCCAAGGTGGCCCAGTCCATGCCCGAGGCGCTCACCGTGCGGGTCATGGTGGCCACAATCGGTTTGGCGTTGACGCTGGTGAGGGTGCGTGCCAACAGCAATTCCACCCAGCTGAACATGAAGCAAAAGAAAGCGGTCACGCCGACGCCTGCCTTGATGAGCGGTAAAAACACTTTGACGAAAAACGCCGGAAAGCTGTAGCCATCGATGTACGCGGTTTCATCGATCTCACGTGGAATGCCACTCATAAAGCCTTCCAAAATCCAGACCGCCAGCGGCACGTTGAAGAGCAAATGCGCCATCGCTACCGCGATATGGGTGTCCATCAAACCCACCGTGCTGTAGAGCTGGAAAAACGGCAGCAAAAACACCGCAGGCGGCGTCATGCGGTTGGTGAGTAACCAGAAAAACACATGCTTGTCACCCAGAAAGCTGTAGCGCGAAAACGCATAAGCAGCAGGCAAAGCTACGGCAACCGAGATGACGGTATTGATGGCCACGTAAATGAGGCTGTTGATATACCCCGAGTACCACGACACATCGGTGAAGATGGTGGCGTAGTTGTCCCAAGTCGGGTTGGCCGGAAACAGGCTGAAGCTGGATAAGATTTCCTGGTTGGTGCGCAAACTCATGTTCACCATCCAATAGATGGGCAGCAAAGCGAACACGATGTAGAGCAGCAAAAAGACAGTGCGTTTTTTGAAACGGCGCTCATCCATGGTGGCTCTCCTTGGCTTGGGTGCCCACGCTTTGCATCCAGTTGTAGAGGATGAAACACAGCAACAAAATAATGAGGAAATAAATCAAGGAGAAGGCGGCGGCTGGCCCCAAGTCGAATTGGCCCACGGCTTTTTGTGTCAAGTATTGGCTAAGGAAAGTCGTGGAGTTACCTGGTCCTCCGCCGGTGAGCACAAAGGGTTCGGTGTAAATCATGAAGCTGTCCATGAAGCGCAGCAGCACCGCGATCATGAGGACGCCTCGCAACTTGGGCAACTGGATGAAGCGAAACACCGCGAACTTGGAAGCGCCATCGATTTGCGCAGCTTGGTAATAAGCGTCCGGAATGCTGCGCAAACCGGCATAACCCAGCAAGGCCACCAAGGGTGTCCAGTGCCAAATGTCCATCACCAACACGGTGAGCCAGGCGTCCCGCGCATTGCCGGTGTAGTTGTAGTCAATGCCCATGGCTTGCAAAGCAGCGCCCAGCAAGCCAATGTCAGCGCGGCCGTAAATTTGCCAAATCGTGCCCACCACATTCCACGGGATCAGCAAGGACAAAGCCACCAACACCAAAGTTATCGAGGCCTGCCAGCCTTTGGCGGGCATGGACAGCGCCAGCGCAATACCCAAGGGAATTTCCACCACCAACACCGCCAATGAAAACACCATTTGTCGCCACAGCGCTTCGTGCAGGTCTTGGTCGCGCATCACAGCGGCAAACCACTCGGTGCCGACAAACACTCGCCGTTCGGGGGAGATGATGTCTTGCACCGAATAATTGACCACGGTCATGAGAGGTACGATGGCCGAAAAGGCCACGCACAAGAGCACCGGCAAGATGAGAAACCAAGCTTTTTGGTTGACGGGCTTCATGCGATCAAGGCCTCCTGCTGATAAAAGCATGTGTGAATGCTTAGCACCTGCAAATAGACGGTTTGACCCACTTGAGGTGTCTCGCTTTGATTGGCCAAACGCACCCGCACCACCTCACCCGCACACTGGGTGGTGAGCAAGCCGCTGGTGCCTAAGTCTTGCCAGCGCAGCACCTGAGCGGGCAGGCAATTCTCGGCGGGTGCGCTGTGCAGAGCAATGTACTCAGGACGTATGCCCAACTTGAGCGATTCGGTGCCCACCAGGCCGTGGTGGAGTTGATCCCCCAAAGGCAAGCGGTGCTCACCCACTTGCAGATGCCCTGCCTGCAGTGTGACGGGCAAAAAGTTCATGCCTGGCGAGCCGATGAAGTGGCCCACAAAGGTGTGGGCGGGACGCTCGAACAAAGCCTCGGCGCTACCCACCTGCACCGCACGACCACGGGTCATGACCACCACCTCTTGGGCAAACGTCAGCGCTTCGACTTGGTCGTGGGTAACGTAAATCAGGGTGTGTTTGAACTCTTGATGCACTTGTTTGAGCTTGCGGCGCAGTTGCCACTTCAGGTGCGGGTCGATGACGGTGAGCGGTTCATCAAACAAAATCGCCGCTACATCGGGGCGGACCAAGCCACGTCCGAGCGAGATTTTTTGTTTGGCGTCAGCCGACAAACCGGCGGCACGCTGGTTGAGTTGGCCGCTGAGTTCCAGCATTTCAGCGATTTGACCCACGCGCTGGCGAATTTGTGCCTCGGGCATGCGTCGGTTGCGCAGCGGAAACGCCAAGTTGTCGGCCACGGTCATGGTGTCGTAGATGACCGGAAACTGAAACACCTGGGCAATGTTGCGCTCTTGGGGTGTTTTGTCGTTGACGATATCGCCATTGAAACGCACCTCGCCTTGCGAGGGTTTGACCAAGCCCGAAATGATGTTGAGCATCGTGGTTTTGCCACATCCAGATGGGCCGAGCAAAGCATACGCACCGCCTGCTTGAAAGCTCATTTTCATGGGCAGCAAGGCGTAGTCGCTGTCTTGCTGGGGGTTGGGGCCATAGGCGTGGGCCAAGTCCAGATCGATACGCGCCACCATCTCAGCGCCCCCCTTGGTGCAAATGCGCAGGGGCGCTCAGCAAAGCGCCGCCCGCATCAAACACATAAGCGTCTTGTGGGTGGACATAGACCGCCAAGCTTGAACCAATGTCAAACACATGCACACCGGTTTTTTGCATGACCAGATCCAAGCCGGCGCAGTCTAAATGCACAAAGGTATCTGTACCTGAAATTTCGGCCAACTGCACCCGCCCCACCAAACCCACATCACCGTCACGCTGCTCGGTGCGCAGCGCTGAGGCACGCACACCCAGCTGCACACGGCCATGGCTGGCATCGATTTGCGGCAAAAGAATGGGGCGCACATTGTCGAGCATCCAACCGGCGGCCTGTTTGTGGGCGTTCAGCACATTGATGGGCGGGTCGCTGAAAGCGCGGGCCACGTCCAGCGACTGCGGCTGGCGAAACACCTCTAACGTGGGACCGTATTGCAGCACTCGCCCTTCTTTGAGAACCGCGGTATGGCCCCCTAAGAGCAAGGCCTCACTGGGTTCGGTGGTGGCATAGACCACGGTGCCTTCGCCCGCCTCAAACAACTGGGTGAGGTCCTCGCGCAGTTCTTCTCGCAGCTTGTAGTCCAAATTGACCAAAGGCTCGTCCAAAAACATGAAAGGGGCACGTTTGGCCAAAGCCCTCGCCAAGGCCACGCGCTGTTGCTGGCCGCCCGAGAGTTCGGCGGGCAATCGCTTTAAAAAGGGGTCAATACGCAGTCGCTTGGCCAAGGCCTGCACCTTCGCGTCAAAGTCTTTGTCGTTACTCAAGCGCAGGGGCGAGGCGATGTTGTCGTACACCGTCATGGAAGGGTAATTGATGAACTGTTGGTAGACCATGGCGACATTGCGATCGCGCACCGGCACACCGGTGATATCTTGGCCATCGACCCACACCCGCCCTGTGGTGGGCTGGTCTAAGCCAGCCATGAGGCGCATGAGACTGGTTTTGCCCGCTTGGGTAGCGCCCAAAAGCACCGTGACTGCGTTGGGCACCAAGACCATGTCCAAGGCGTGCAAATGCATCTGTCCGCCGACAATTTGGCTGATCTGGTCAAGTTTCAAGGTCATGGGTGATGTTCTTTTCTTTTCGGATTTTTGTTCGTATTTGTTTTTATTGATTCGGTATTTTCCCTATGTTGGTGCCTTATGAACATGGTTTATGGTTGCTATAAAGCTATTTCACACCCTCAATGAACCCAAATCCGCGTCAAACCCAGTTGCTGGAGTTGGTCCAAGCCCAAGGCTCGGCGTCGATTGAGTTTTTAGCCGAAACCTTCTCCGTTACCCTGCAAACTGTGCGCCGCGATGTGCAGCGCCTGGCAGAGGCCGGACTGTTGTCGCGCTTTCATGGCGGCGTACGCATGCCCGGTTCAACCACCGAAAACATCGCATACCGCCAGCGCCAAGCCTTGTCACTCGACGGCAAAACCCGCATTGCCAAAGCGATTGCGGCAGCGGTTCCGCATGGCTGCTCGCTCATCATGAACATTGGCACCACCATGGAAACCGTGGCGCGGGAATTGCGCCAGCACCGCGGTTTGCGCGTCATCACCAACAACCTGAACGTGGCGCAAATCTTGAGCGATAACCCCGACTGCGAGGTTATTGTCACCGGTGGCGTGGTGCGTGGGGTGGACCGAGGCATTGTGGGCGAAGCCACGGTGGACTTCATTCGCCAGTTCAAGGTAGACATTGGCCTGATTGGCATCAGCGGCATCGAGGCGGATGGCACCATGCGCGACTTTGACTACCGCGAGGTGAAGGTGGCCAAGGCCATCATCGAGCACTCGCGCCAAGTGTGGCTGGCCGCCGACCACACCAAATTCAACCGACCCGCCATGGTCGAGTTGGCGCATTTGTCGCACATTGACCGCCTGTTCACAGATGAACCGCCACCCGACAGTTTTGCGCAGTTGCTTGAACACTCAGGTGTGGAGTGCAGCGTTGCGCAAGATGCCCCCGCTTTTGAAACAACGCTCACTTTGGTGAGCTGAGTTTTTTCTCAACACTGGCCCGACCATGTCCTATTTACTCGCCCTCGACCAAGGCACTTCCAGCTCACGCAGCATTGTTTTTAAAGAAGACGGCAGTGTTTTGGCGTCAGTCCAACAAGAGTTTCGCCAAATCTACCCCCAGCCGGGTTGGGTCGAGCACGACCCCGAAGAAATCTGGTCCAGCCAGCTAGCTACCGCACGGCAAGTCTTGCAACAAGCGGGGCTCAGTGCCAGCCAAATCGCCGCCATGGGTATCACCAACCAACGTGAAACCACACTGGTGTGGCGGCGCGACACCGGCCAGGCCATTTACAACGCCATTGTTTGGCAAGACCGGCGAGCCGAACCCGAGTGCTTGCGCTTGCGCGAGGCGGGTTTTGCGCCCATGGTGCAGGAAAAAACCGGCTTGCTGATCGACGCCTATTTTTCGGCCACCAAATTGCAATGGATTTTGGACAACGTGAGCGGCGCTCGCGCCATGGCAGACGCAGGGCAACTGGCCTTTGGCACGGTCGACAGTTGGCTGATGTGGCAACTCAGCGGCGGGCGTATTCATGCCACCGACGTCAGCAATGCGGCTCGCACCATGCTGTTGAATGTTCACACCAACCGCTGGGACGAGGAGCTGCTGGCGCTGTTTCGTATTCCTGCGTCTGTGCTGCCCGAGGTTCACCCTTCAGCCAGCGATTTTGGCTTTACCCAAGCGCAGTGGCTGGGCAGCGAAATGCCCATAGGCGGCGTGGCCGGTGACCAGCAAAGCGCTTTGTTTGGCCAAGCCTGCTTTCAAGCGGGTCAAGCTAAAAACACCTATGGCACCGGCTGCTTCATGCTGATGCACACCGGAAGTGAATTTCAAACCAGCCACAACGGTTTGATCGCCACCAGCGCCGCCCAGACCGACAGCACGCCGGCCTTTGCCTTGGAGGGTAGCGTTTTTATTGGGGGCGCGGTGGTGCAGTGGTTGCGTGATGGTTTACGTGCCTTTAACAAGAGCGCTGATGTACAAGCCTTGGCCGAGAGCGTGCCTGATTCGGGCGGCGTGGTTCTGGTGCCCGCCTTCACCGGTTTGGGTGCGCCTTATTGGCAAGCCGATGCGCGGGGTGCGATGGTGGGTTTGTCGCGTGGCACCACCATGGCACACATCGCAAGGGCGGCGCTGGAGAGCATCGCTTTTCAAAGCACGGCTTTGCTGCAAGCCATGAACCGTGACGCCAGCCAAGCAGTCACCGAGTTGCGGGTCGACGGCGGCGCTTGTGTGAACGATTTGCTGATGCAGTTCCAAGCCGATTTGCTGGGCATTCCTGTTTTGCGCCCAGCGGTGGTGGAAACCACGGCTTTGGGTGCGGCCTATTTGGCGGGCTTGAGTTCGGGCATCTACCAAAGCACCGCCGAGTTGTCACGCCAGTGGCGTGTCGAGCGCTGCTTTGAGCCGCATATGTCGCGTGACCAAGCGCAGGCTTTGATGGCTGGTTGGGAAAAAGCGGTCAGGCAAACAGTGGCAAACTGATGTCTTTGTTTTTGGCAGGGACTGCATGATGCCGCTTTCTTCACTTTTGCTGCCCATGGCCTTTATTGGCGGGGGCAATATGGCCAGCGCCTTGATAGGGGGACTGGTCAAAAACGGCACGCCCGCTTCAGCCATTTATGTGGTGGAACCGCTTGAAGCCACCCGCCAAGCTTTGGTGGCACAACACGGGGTGCGTGTACTGGCAGCTGCAGACGCTTCGCTGAAAGACTGCGCCTTGGTGGTCTGGGCGGTCAAACCGCAAGTCTTCAAAGAAGCGGCTTTGCTCACGCAAGCGCATGTGTCCAATGCCTTGCATCTGAGCGTGGCCGCTGGCATCAGCAGCGACAGCATCGCGGCATGGCTACACACCGAGCGAGTGGTTCGCGCCATGCCCAACACCCCTGCCTTGGTGGGTTTGGGGCAAACCGGTTTGTTTGCCCGAAGCGTTGTCAGCAGTGAAGAAAAACAAGCCATCAGCGGCATGTTGGCTTTGGTGGGTGAATCGCTTTGGGTGGAACAAGAGGCTTTGCTTGACGCCGTCACCGCTGTGTCGGGTTCGGGGCCCGCTTATGTGTTTTATTTTTTGGAAGCCATGGTCGACGCTGGCGTGAACATGGGCCTGACGCCCGAGCAATCGCACCAGCTGGCGTTAGGTACTTTGGTGGGCGCCGCAGAATTGGCACGAAGCAGCAGTGACACACCAAAGGTGTTGCGAGAGAAGGTCACCTCCAAAGGAGGCACCACCTACGCCGCTCTGACGGTGATGCAAGACCTTGGCCTGTACGCCATCATGGTGCAAGCCATGCAAGCCGCTCACGACAGAGCACAAAGTCTGGGCAAAGAGTTGGGCGGGTAAAAATCAATACAAGCCGCAAGCCACACCGGCAAACACCGTGGCGCCCAGCCAATGGTTCATGCGAAAGGCCTTGAAACAACCCTCGCGCTCGCGCTTGTAAATCATGCCGAAATGCCATAGGGCTTGAAATGCGGCGATCTCCATGGCAAACCACAGCGGCCAACCCAAGCCAAAGCTTTGCAACAATACCAAGCTGCCCAACAAGTACACCGCATAAAACAGCAGCACCGCCCACACATCAAAGCGGCCTAAGGTGATGGCCGAGGTTTTCATGCCTATGCGCAAGTCGTCATCGCGGTCAACCATGGCGTATTCGGTGTCGTAAGCCAACACCCAAAACAGGTTGACTGCCAACAAGCCCCACGCCACAGGCGGCACCGCTTGCCACACACCTTGCAGGGTAAGGGGGCCACCGTTGACTGCGGCAAACGCCATGGGAATGCCAAAGCTGAAAGCCACACCCAGCACTGCTTGGGGCATGGCCACAAACCGCTTGGCATAAGGGTAGATGAGCGTGACCGCCAAAGCCACGAACGACCACACTACCGTCACCGCGTTGGTGGTGAGCACCAAAGCAAACGCAAAAAAGGCCAGTACCGCGCCTGCCGTCAGCGCTTTTTTGACCGACAGCGCCCCCGAGGTGACGGGGCGATTGGCGGTGCGTTTGACGTGCTTGTCAAAGTCGCGGTCCGCCACATCATTCACGCAACAACCGGCACTGCGCATCAGAAAAGTACCCAATACAAACACCACCAGCAAATGCCAACCAGGAAAGCCGCCGCTTGCCAACCACAAAGCACTGAGGGTGGGCCACAGCAACAACAACCAACCAGCGGGACGGTTGAAGCGAATCAGGTCAAGGTAAAGCGCCAGCGCAGAGCGCGGCGGTTCAATTGGTGAGGCGTCGTTCATGGCGAGGAAAATCAACCTCAGGTGAGTCGATGCACGCCTGGCAACTCGCTGGCGACAATGGCGTTGCGCAGGGCGGCAATAGCTTCATATCGGGTGAAACTGCGCCGCCACGCCAGCACCACACGCCGCGATGGCGGCTCATCGTCGCCTTCGACGATGGGCAAGTAGCGCACGTAGGTGTCGAGGTTTTTTTTCTTTTTGATGGGCGATAACAAAGCGTCTTTGGGGACGCTTAAACGCGGCACTACCGTTACACCCATGCCCGCGGCCACCATGTGTTTGATAGTTTCAAGCGATGAGCCTTCAAAGCTTTTGCGTATGCCCTCGGCGTCGCTGGAAAAGCGGGCGAATTCGGGGCAGACCTCCAGCACATGGTCACGGAAACAATGGCCATTGCCCAGGAGCAACATGGTCTCGGCTTTCAATTCGGTGGCGCTGATGCTGTCGCGCGTGGACAGCGGGTGGTTACTGGGTAAAGCGGCCATGAAGGGTTCGTCGTAGAGCTGCGCCACCGCCAAGCCCGCATCCGGAAAGGGCTCGGCCATGATGGCGCAATCTATTTCACCTGTGCGCAGCATCTCCAAAAGCTTGACCGTAAAATTTTCTTGCAGCATTAAGGGCATCTGGGGCGACATGTCGATGCTGTGTCTTACCAACTCGGGCAGCAAATACGGCGCGATCGTGTAAATCACGCCCAAGCGCAAGGGGCCAGACAAAGGGTCTTTGCCGCGCTTGGCGGTTTCTTTGATGCTGGCAGTTTGGTCCAGAACACTTTGCGCTTGGCGAACGATTTCTTCGCCCAAAGGCGTGACCGTCACTTCGTTGGCGTTGCGCTCGAAGAGCTTGACCTGCAACTCTTCCTCTAGGTTTTTGATGCCTACCGACAACGTAGGCTGCGAGACAAAGCAAGCCTCGGCAGCGCGGCCAAAGTGCTTTTCGCGGGCCACAGCGACGATGTATTTCAATTCGGTGAGCGTCATGGGTTCAGGCTTTGAGAAAGTCTGATTTTCCACCCAACCAGCGCTCGACGTGGCGGGCAGCTTGTTCGGGGTGTTCGTCCAACATGCGAGGTGCCAACTTTTGGGCCCAAGTCAAGAGTTCGGTGTCCACGCTCAGGTCGGCAAAGCGCAAGAGCGCTGCGCCGGATTGTCGGGACCCCAAAAACTCGCCGGGGCCTCGGATGTCGAGGTCGCGCCGCGCAATCTCGAAGCCATCGTTCGTCTCGGCCATGGCGCGCAGGCGCTCGCGGGCGGTGTCGCTCAAGCGCCCATGCTCGCCCAAGCTGTACAACAACACACAGGCCGAGGCCGCTGCTCCACGGCCAACGCGGCCGCGCAACTGGTGCAACTGGCTCAAGCCAAAACGCTCGGCGTGTTCAATCACCATCAACGAGGCATTGGGCACGTCCACCCCCACTTCAATGACAGTGGTGCTGACCAACACGCCCATTTGCCCTTGCACAAACAGCGACATCACCGCCTTCTTTTCTATTTGCGGCATGCGCGAGTGCAGCAAGCCCACCATCACGCCGGGGAGCGCCTCGCACAGGGCTTGGTGGGTGTCGGTGGCGTTGCGCAAATCGAGCGCCTCGCTCTCTTCAATCAAGGGACAGACCCAGTAGATTTGTCGCCCCTCTTGCAACTGAGCACGGATGCGCTCGACCACCTCGTCGCGACGCGAATCAGCCACTAACTTGGTGACGATGGGCGTGCGGCCTGGGGGCAGCTCGTCGATGGTCGACACATCGAGGTCGGCGTAATAGCTCATGGCCAAGGTGCGTGGAATGGGCGTGGCGCTCATCATCAGCAAATGCGGCTCTTGGGCCTGTGCGCTGGGCGAGCCAAAGGTGTCTGCATCCGAGAGTTTTTGCCGCAAGGCCAGCCTCTGCGCCACACCAAAGCGGTGTTGCTCGTCGATGATGGCCAGTCCTAAATTTTTGAAATGCACCTTGTCTTGAATCACCGCATGGGTACCCACCACCAGCGCGGCTTGGCCACTGGCCACCAGCGCCAGCATGGCGTCGCGTTCTTTTTTCTTTTGGCTTCCGGTCAGCCAAGCCACTTGCAAGCCCAGCGGTGTCAGCACGGGCTCTAGCCAGCCAATGAGTTTTCGGAAATGCTGCTCAGCCAAGATTTCGGTGGGCGCCATCAAGGCGCATTGCCAACCCGCATCGATGCACTGCGCAGCGGCGAGTGCCGCCACCACGGTTTTGCCAGAACCCACATCGCCTTGCAATAAGCGGTGCATGGGCACGGCACGCGCCACGTCGTTGGCAACTTCGCCCACCACACGTTGCTGAGCGCTGGTCAGCTGAAACGGCAGTGCCGCATAGAGCTGCGCCAGCACACCTTGCGGGCTGAGGCTGTGCTGCAGCAGCGGGGCATTCAGCAACTGTCGCTCGCGTTTGGCTTGTAACTGCGAGAGCTGCTGCGCCAGCAGCTCCTCGGCTTTCAAACGCTGCCAAGCCGCGTGGGTGTGGTCTTCCAACTGCGCCAAAGACACGCTGGGCGTGGGGTGGTGCAAAAACTGCAATGCTTGCGCCAAGCCCCAGCTGTGCGCTGGCAAGTGCTGCGCGGGAATGGTTTCGTTGAATGCAGCGCTTCGCAAGGCCTGCGCCAAACCGCCTTGTACCGCTTTGCGAATATAGGCTTGCGGCAGCTCGGCACTGCTGGGGTACACAGGCGTCAAAGCAGTGGCCAACACGCCCCCTGCGGCTTGGACGGTCGGGTGCATCATGGTGCGGCCCATGAAGCCGCCGCGTACCTCGCCTCGCAAGCGCACTTGACGGCCCACTTCCAAGGCCTTTTGCATGTTCGGGTAGAAGTTGAAAAATCGCAGGGTGCAGGTGTCGCTGCCATCGTCCACCACCGCTTGCAGTTGGCGTCGCGGCTTGAACACCACATTGCAGCTTTTCACCACCGCTTCGATTTGCACCACCTCGCCGTCGCGGGCGTCAGCAAGCTTGACCAACTGGGTTTCGTCTTCGTAGCGAAAAGGCAGATGGAGCGCTAAATCAACGGGGCGCAACAAGCCCATTTTGCGCAAGGCTTTTTGCGGTGCGCTCAGGGGCTTGGCCGCTGCTGGCGCTGTGGGCTCAGATACTTGAGCGCCAGCCATGCAAGACCATTTCCAACACCTTGATGAGCAAGATCACCACCATGGGCGACAAGTCCAAGCCAGCCACCGTGGGCAAAAAGCGGCGAACGGGGCGCAACAAAGGTTCGACCAAGCTTTGCAACCAGTAGACCGTGGCGTCATCCACCCTAAGCCAGGATACAAAGATAGACACCACCACCAACCAAAACATGCCTGACAACACCAAGCCCAGCAGGTCCAGCAAAGCGCCAATCAACACAGCCAGAGGGTTCAAGCTCGCACCAAACAGCAAAGCAATCACGGCGGCTTGCAACAGCATCACCAAGAATGCTGCCACCAAACTGCCCAGATCGATACGCCCCGCCTTGGGCAAGATGCGCCGCAGGGGCAGCACCAGCCAGTCGGTCAAGCCCACCACCCATGCGCCAGCACTGTTGCCTAAGCCCACACGCAGGCCCAGCCACAACATATAGGCTCGAAGCAAACACATGCCTGCCAGCAGGCTGGCGATGGTTTGCACCACCATCACAACAATCGAATTCATCATGGCTTGGTCTTTCTTTTCATGCTGTATTGCACCATACCCACCAAGCGGATGCGAGAATCTGCCTCCCTTCCCTTGGAACGGGCCTGTCCAGCCCTCAAGACCATGACCTCTAACGCCCCCTCCCGCCCATTTCGCTTAAGCGATTTCGACTTTCACCTCCCCCCCGAAC
>Ga0209357_1000317_pt1 | contig 18437 bp, 13 predicted proteins | sample LauGreFBDMM110SD_2_FD_187573 | JGI IMG/M metagenome (GOLD analysis project Ga0209357, IMG submission 187573) | Freshwater lake microbial communities from Lake Michigan, USA - Fa13.BD.MM110.SD (SPAdes) (version 3) | ecosystem: Environmental > Aquatic > Freshwater > Lake | place: Lake Michigan... | reverse complement strand
AGGCCGAGCCCACCATGCCTCGGTGCCCTGCTACATAAATTTTGGGTTGCGCTGCTTTGTTCATGCTTAAGAAACCCTGCCGTAAGTGTCTTCCAGTCTCACAATGTCGTCCTCGCCTAAATAGCCGCCTGACTGCACTTCAATCATTTCCAAATAAACCTTGCCCGGATTTTTAAGGCGGTGCACTTCGCCAATAGGAATGTAGGTCGATTGGTTTTCGGACAACAAGAATATTTCTGTGCCGCGTGTCACTTCGGCAGTGCCCGCCACCACAATCCAATGCTCCGCGCGATGGTGGTGTTTTTGCAAGCTCAAAGAGGCCCCAGGTTTCACACCAATGCGCTTGACTTGGAATCTGTCGCCCATATCCACACTGTCGTACCAACCCCAAGGGCGCGCTACTTTGCGGTGCGTCACGGCTTCGGTCAATTGTCCTTTTTCTAAAAGACTTACCACTTCTTTCACGCCTTCGGCATGATCTCGATGCACTACCAACAGTGCATCAGACGTATCCACAATCAGCAAGTCTTGTGTGCCCAAGGCAACCACAGTTCTACCAGGTGCATGCACAAACGTATTGCGCGCATGCAATGTGATGCCCTTGCCTTCTACACGGTTGCCATCAGCATCAGCAGGCGTTAAATCGGCCACTGCGTTCCAGCTGCCCACATCACTCCACTGACCTTTAAACGGCACCACAGCCACCTGTGCAAAATGTTCCATCACGGCATAGTCAATGCTTTCAGATCGGCAGGCTTTAAAGGCCACAGGCTCGGGCCGCACAAAGCTAGCCGCCATGGTCTTATTCAAACCTGGTTGGCTAGGTGCGCCAGACTCTTGCGTAGAAGCCAACATGGCCGCTTCGCAAGATTTCAAAATATCGGAGGCATGCGTTTCAAGTGCTTTAAGCAAGGTGCTCACAGACACCAAGAAAATGCCAGCATTCCAAAGTACACCGCCTTGCAACAGCAATTCTTGGGCTTTGATGGCGTTGGGCTTTTCAATAAACCGCTTCACCAAACGACTGCCATCAGGGCGCTCAGCACCCTGCTCTATATAGCCATAGGCCGTGCTGGGAAAAGTAGGCACCACCCCAAAGGTAACGATGGCACCCAACTTAGCGGCCTCAACACCCTCTTGTACGGAATCAACAAAAGCCTGGGTGTCTGGAATGTGATGGTCAGCAGGACAAAACAAAAGCAAACCATCTAAACCTGCAGAGGGCTTGACCGCCAAGGCCGCCAAGGCCATGGCCGCGGCAGTGTTTCTGCCAGTAGGCTCAAGCAACACAGTTTTTGCCACCAAATCGGCGCCAGACCCCAAAGCCAAGTTGGCAGCCTCGAGTGCATCAGATACCAAAAATCGGTGCTCTTCCGATGCTACGCACACAATGTGTTTGCTGGCCTTAGCCGAGTCTGCATTCAAGGCCAAGCCGGCTAATCGCTCAAGAGTCAGTTGCAACAAACTTTTATTGCCAATGAGCGGCACAAATTGTTTGGGAAAACTTTTGCGGCTCAGGGGCCACAAACGAGTGCCAGAACCACCACACAAAACGACTGGCGTAATTTTCATGGACGCGCTCCTGATTCAGAAACCTTACTCGGGAAAAAAGCGTTAATCTCGTCCACGAAAGCCACGGCATCATCTCCAGCAATGGATGCAAGCTTTAGCTTCGAAATTAAATAAACATACCTTGCTTGGGCCAAGTCACGCAAGGCCATGGTGTATTGATGCTGTGCATTCAATACATCCAACTGGGTACGCGATCCTGCTTTGAAAGACATTTGTGTGGACTTCATCATTTGTTCGGCAGAACGGACTACTTGTTCCAAGGCACGGACTCGCATGACACCTTCACTCACGCCACGATATTCCTTGTGAACACGCACACCCAAATCTCGTCGAACAGCCTCAAAAGACTCCTCAGCACGCGTTTGTTCTGCCACTGCTTGACGAATGGTGGAATTCACGTAGCCGCCAGAGAAGATAGGCACATTGAGTTGCAAACCAATGGTTTTATTTTCATAACGAGAATTAATGCGTGTGATGTTTTCACTGCCACTATTTGACCATTGTGCCACCGCGTCCAAAGTAGGCAAGTGGCCCGCTTGTGACTTGCTCACCTCGCGGCGAGCTGCATCTAATCTTGCTTGCATCGCTTTTATTTCAGGACTGTTTTTCTCCGCCCTGTTAGTCCACTCGTCTAAGCTTGCAGGGTCTGGGCCTACCAACTTCATCACAGCCACATTCAATTTGGCCAATCCAAGTACCGGCTGATTGATCATCATCTGTAATTGCCGACGTGTCAGGTCTTGGTTTTGCCTAGCTTCCAATTCTTGCGCTAGCGACATGTCCAAACGGGCCTGAGCATCGTCAATGTCTGTGCGTGTGCCTGATCCCGCCAACAAGCCTTTTTTTGCAGCATCTAACAATGCTGTGTAGGTTTTTTTCTGGGCCAGCACCAGTTCAAGTTGTTCATCGGTTAAGAGTGCTTCAAAGTAAGCACCCGCCACGCGCACCACTAAGTTTTGCAGGTCACGTTCTAGATTGGCCTCTGCCTCCTCAACCACCGATTTGGCTTGCTCAAATTGCAACCATCTTTGCATGTTCATCAGCGGCTGTCTCAATTGAACAGTTTTGCTATCGCTGAAATACTTGTCATTGGTGGTGACCAGATTCCCCAGTAAATTGGGAGAGGTTGAATCCAGATTGTTATGGTTACGACCTACACTGGCCGATATTTGCGGTAACAAACCTGCTCTGGCCTGTGGTAAGCGCTCTCGAGTGGCATCTGCTGATGCTCTTGATGCTCTGATGCTTGAATCTTGTTCCAACGCAGCCTGATAAATCTGACGCAAATCCATTACCGCTGTTTGCGAACAGACACCCTGCGAAATGGCTGCCAACACAATGGCAATTAAGCCATTTTTAAATTTGAAATTTGCAGCCATCACTCCTCCTTCAAAGAAGCCGCCATCCGCTTCGTTAAGGGATGAATCAAATAAGTCAGCAACGAACGCTCGCCTGTTTTAATCACAATTTCTACGGGCATGCCAGGCTGCATTTGCCTTTGACCCAGTGTTTTCATACCAGCAGGCGTGACTTGAACTCGCGCCAAGTAGTAAGAAAATTGAGGCGCTTGCGGGTCGCTCAATAGATCGCCTGAAACTGACAAAATTTTGCCTTCCACCACCAACTGTGGAGAGTGCGCAAATGTATTAAATCGAATGTCAGCTGGAAGTCCGCTCTGTACTTTGTCAATTAAATGAGGCGGGATATGAGCTTCTAACAACAAGGACTGGTTGTCTGGCACCACATCCAAAAGTTTTTGGCCAGGCTGTAATACGGCACCTACAGTTTGAACCGTTAAACCAACCACCTGCCCATTGGCCGGTGCTTTAATTTCCATCCGATCTAAATCGGCTGTCACGGCCACAAATTTTTCGGCATCCGATTGCGTCTCACGCGTGATATCAGCCAACTGAGATTCAATTTCCTTTCGGTATTCTTGTTTGCGCGCCATTAAACGCTGACCAAGTTCTGCCACCTGACGATTCACACGCAAACTATTGCCCACCAAGTCTGCAATGGCGGCGTTTGACTCTGCCACCATTCGCTCAAGTTCTAGTTGTCTATTTCTAGGGGCATAGCCTTCTTTCACCATGCCACGAACGTTGTTGAGTTCTTCATTCAGCAAAGAAAGCTGGTTTCTTCTTTGAACCAAAATATTCTGATACGACCCCAATTGTTCTTTCAAACCTTGTGTGTTTTCTTCAATACCCTGCAGGTCAGCTGCTAGGGCGGCCCTTCTAGCTTGAATCAGTTGTTGCTGGGTCACAATCTGCTGCTTAATGAGAGGGTCGTTCATGGCGGCCTTCACATCGGGGTGGAAATCAATGGCGGCGTTCCCCGCTTGCTCTGCAAACAATCGGCTTTGCATGGCTCTGTAGCCCAAATATCTTTGGCGCACGGATTCGTAGTTGGCACGGGCCACTGCCGCATCCAATCTGAGCAAAGGTTCGCCTTCTTTGACCTGCTGGCCTTCATGCACAAGCACCTCTTTCACAATGCCACCCGACAAATGCTGCACTGTTTTGCGTTTGGTATCGATGGTGACCATGCCTTGCGTTGGCACGCCTTCATCTAAGGGCGCAAAAGCAGCCCACAACAAAAACCCACCAAAGCCTAAGCCCAGCACCCAAAGTCCAGCACGCGCCACTGCGCTTGTGTCTGAAGACGCATTGCTTGTAGCGTCTTCACTGGTTCGAACCACCTGTGCATCTTGAACAGAACTGGTCAATGATTTTTTAAAGTTTTTAATAGCCATGACAATCTCGATTTAAAGCGTCAAAAAATTAAGCAGGAGCAGAAACCGCTTGCGCTGCTTCACGTTGTTTTTGCAATGCTGCCAGCACGCCGTCGCGCGGACCACTGGCTTGCACGGCACCTTGGTGCAATATGAGTAAACGGTCAGCTACGCCCACAATTCCGGGCCTGTGACTAATGAGCACCACCGTTTTACCTTTGGCTTTTAGGCCCTCTACTGCACGAACCAAAGCGTTTTCACCTTCGTCGTCCAAATTGGCATTGGGTTCATCCAGCACCACCAGTGCAGGGTCGCCATACAAAGCGCGAGCCAAACCTACGCGTTGGCGTTGGCCTCCTGAGAGCAAGCTCCCAGCCTCACCCATTGGCGTGTCGTAACCTTTGGGGAATCGCAAAATCATTTGGTGTAAACCTGAGGCCTCTGCCGCAGCTATCACTTTTTCAGAATTGACTTCGCCTGCTCTGGCTATGTTTTCTGCAATGCTGGCATCAAACAATTCAATGTCTTGCGGCAAATACCCAACATGGGGGCCGAGGGCCATTCGATCCCAGTCCAAAATGGGTTGGCCGTCTAGCAAAACTTCACCCGAAGTTGTAGGCCAAACACCAAGCAACACTCTGGCCAAAGTCGATTTTCCAGACCCTGAGGCACCCAATACAACCGTGACGGTACCAACAGGCATGAGGGCACTGATGCCTTTCAAGATAGGGGTCTCTCTTCCGGGAGCAGAGGCCACCACATCTTTCAAAACCACATCACCCTTGGGCAATCCTTCCATGATTTTGTGATCGCGCACGGGGTGCGCCTCAAACAAATCGCGAAGCCTGATAAATGCCTCGCGCGCACTCAGAAATCCGCCCCATGTTCCCACCATCAAATCGATAGGCGCCAAGGCACGTGTCATGAGAACATTGGCTGCAATCATGGCGCCAGGCGAAATCTCCCCTTGAATCACCAACAATGCACCACCCCCCAAAGCCAATGATTGCTGTGTGTAGCGCACGAACTTGCTCCATGCCATCACTTTGCCAGCCACGTTTTGAGCATGCAAAGTTTGTTTCATGGCCTCAGAGTTTTTGCCAGACCAACGGCGGTACAGGTTACCCACCATGCCCATCGACTCTAATACTTCTGCATTTCTAAACTTACTTTGCAAATAGCCACCCACTTCAGTTTGAACTTTTGAAGCTGATGCCTGTGCTGGCTTTACGGCCAAATTACCAAGCCATGCCAGCAGGGCTTGAAGTCCCGCAAAAAAGATAGCCATCCAACCCAGCCAAGGATGCAACATGAACAGCACGGCAATGTAGATAGGGGCCCAGGGTGCATCAAAGAATGCAAAGATGCCGTTGCCCGTTAAAAACTGACGAAGCTCTGTCAGGTCAGAAAATGCTCTTGAAGGGTTAGATACCTGAGGATTTAAATAGGCTTCGTAGCTGGCATGAAATAACCTTTTGCTAAGCATTTCATCCAAACGCACACCCGATCGCACCAGCAACTTGGTGCGCATCATTTCAGAAAATGTAAGCACTGCAAACAAAAACAAGGTAATTAAACTGACCGCAGTAAGAGTGCCCATGCTCATGCTAGACATGACACGGTCAAACACCTGCAACATGTAAATAGTGGGCGTGAGCATCAGCAAGTTGGCCACCATGCTGAACACACCGGCCACCATAAATTCCTTGCGGAATTGCCACAAAACTCTAGAGAGTTCGTTTTTGTTAAAAATATCTGGCGTTTTCATATATTAAATTCCATCAAGCAGCTGCAGGGGTGGGTGCCGAAGCCACTTGTGCTGGCTGTCTTGCGTTTTGCAGGGCCGCCAAAACTTCATCTCTAGGGCCAAATGCTTGCTGAGTTCCTTCTCTCATGACTAGCATCTTGTCGGCCACGCCCAACACACTCGTTCTGTGCGTCATCACTACAAATGTGGTGCCCAGTTGTTTGAGCGTCAAGATAGCTTTGGCCAGTGCAGCATCACCTACTTCATCCAAACTTGAGTTGGGCTCATCCAAAACCACAAACACGGGTCTGCCATAAATGGCACGGGCCAAGCCCACTCGCTGTCGTTGCCCCCCTGAAAGAATGGCACCATCTCTTCCAATGGGGCTGTTGTATCCCAAGGGCATGGCTTCAATGAGTTCATGCAAGCCCACCAACTTGGCTGCTGCCTCCACTTGCTGCATGTCTACTTCGCCAAAGCGGGCAATGTTTTCGGCAAGGGTGCCCTCCAGCAATTCCACCCCTTGAGGCAAGTAGCCTAAATAGGGCCCCAGTTCTTCTTTATCCCACGAGTACACATCAGCGCCATCAAGCCGCACCTTACCTCCCAGTGTGGGCCACAAGCCCACCAGCAAACGGGCCAAGGTCGTTTTACCGGATGCCGAGGGGCCTACAACTGCCAACACTTCTCCAGGGTTCAATGCAAATTGCACACCCCTCACAATAGGAACCTGCTGCCCAGGCGCGCCAGCCACCACACCCTCTACCAGCAAATGGCCTTTGGGGGCGGGCAGTGGCATAGCCTCGGGTTTGGTTGGTATTTGCGACAGCAACCATTCAAGTCGAGACCAAGCGCCTCGCGCATTTACCACACTGTTCCATTGCGCGACCACTTGGGTTAATGGCGCCAGCACACGGCCGCCCAATACCGAACCCACGATCATCATGCTGGCACCACCATTTAAGGAGTTGCCCAGCATGAGCCAAGCTCCTAATCCCAACATCAGTGAAGCGAAAACAAGCTGAACCATTTTGGACATAGCATTCCAAAATCCACCGCCTTCTGATGCAACGGCTTGTTGCGCCAAAAATATTTGCTGTCTTTTTTGCCAGCGCGCATGCACGGCAGTCAACATGCCCATCGATTCCATTACATGAGCATTTCTTAATGACGACTCAGCAAATTGCTGGGCAACACCCGCACTTTTGTTGGCATCTGTAAGGGGTTGGCGAATGGCACGCTCGTTCATGTAGGCCACCCCCACTTGAACCAACGCCCCCAACACAGACGCCCACCCCAATACAGGGCTAATGGCAAATATAAGAAGCAAAGTAAATAATGAAACCGGCGCCTCCATGATGGCAAAGAAAGCAGGGTTTGCCAAAAATTCGCGCACCACTTTCAAATCATTCAAAGCTTGCGTCGAACCGCCCACTTGCCGCTTTAAAAAGCCTTGAAACATGGCACTGTAAACGCGCTCTGACAAAGCTTGATCAAGCTCCATACTGGCCGATCGCAACATAGACGATCTAAATTTTTCCAACAATTCCATCATGGCATAGGCCGCCATCACCATGACTGTCAACATGGCCAGGGTCATGGCGCTTTGGCTGTTGACCACTCGGTCGTACACCTCCATCATGTAGACAGTAGGTGCCAGCATGAGCAAACTGATCACGGTGCTAAAACCCATGGCTAGTTTGATGACTGGCATCAGTGGCTTCAACGCCAATGACAATTCAGAAGGCGGGGTTTGGGGTTTCATGCAGCGACCTCAACAGAGACATAATCAGGAATAGGAGAAACAGACAACATAGACGACAAAACTTCAGGCTCTGAAGGTGTGTCCAATACAGCTTGCGCCTGCTGCTCTGTTAATGGCGTTTGGTTTTCCAACCAAAATGTCAGCTCAAAATGCCCCGCCTGACGGCGAATGAGTGAAATTTCGCGCAACTTTGCCATTTTGAACATCATGAGTTGCGACTCGGGCAGGGTCAGCTCAAAGTGCATGCGGCCATCTAACGTGAACAAGGACAATTTAGAACCCTTAATGCTCAGGGTGTGCCGGTCAAAATAAACGGGGCAATTGTTTAAAAACTGCAACAAAGGCAAGGGCTGCGCGCCCAATTTGGCCAGATAAAAAGGGCTGCCGGCCGTTTGAAACACCATTCTGGATGTTCTCGATACTGCATAAATGGCGTTGCAAACCATTTGGGAGCCTAAGGCAGGAAACTTTTCCCGAAGGGCACGGTAATGCAAATGGTGCAAGGCCACTCTGTTCCAAACACGGGTGCGCTGCACCTCTGGCGCCAGCGCGTTGCACACCTGCGCAAAAGCTGTCTGCAAATCTTGCAAACGGGCCAGTTGTTCAGGCGTTGTGTTGAGGGGGACGCGAATTACGGAATTCATATAGGAAGGAAGTATAAACCTTCCTATATGAATATTTCAAGCCATTTTGTAAAAATATTTCAAACGTAGTCAAATCCATGAAGCTGAATGCCCACCAAATCAATGTTTTGAAGGTTGGGGGCTAGGTCAATCATCTGCAAAACCATGTCAGATTGGGTTAATTTGCCCGAATCCAACTGGGTCACAGCATTCTGTAATGTGGCCAAGTCTGGCTTTGAGCCGTAGACATTTTTATAGACCGTATTGTAAAAATCTGCGTTACCCGCAGAGCCGGCCAGGCTTAAGAACATGCCCGACTCCAAGCCCAATCGGGCTAAAGTAAGGGGCTGAAAACCCGACTCCAAGGCACCCAATGCAATACCCGCAATGACCGTGCTCTTCACCCAATCGCCTCCCAGCACCACCCCAATTAACTTGGCCGCCATGGTTGGGTTGCCATCCACATCCAAGCGAACTTTGGTGTCAGCAAATTGGAGCCTGGTCACATTCAGCAGGTCATCACTTCCAAGCGAGCCATTTACGCCCTCGACCAACCAGTGATTGGCCACCTCCGATTTGCCAATGTTGTAAGCACTCCGGTTGGCGGTAAACACCACCGTATTGACACCGCCTCGGCCATCAATCACATCGTTGCCGCCCATCTCAAAAAATAAATTGTCGGCTGAATTGCCAAACAGCACATCGTCCGACAAACTTCCAACCACCTCTTCTATGGTGGAGCTGTTGTCAATGAACACATTGTTAAAGGCCACAAAGCCTTCGCGAGTGGTGCCCACAGAAGAAAAGCTGCCTGGCTGCAAATCCAAGTACACACCAAAAGTTTGCTGAGACAAATCCAAACGATCATTGCCACCCACATCGCGCAAGGTGCTTAGGCTTTGACCCTGCGCATCGGCCCACACATACACATCGTTGCCAGTGGCCAGTTCACGGCCAGTGCCATAAAGCGATTGGAGGGCTTGAATATCCAAGGGGCCAAACCAAGATTGCCACAACTCGCTGGGCGACTGATTGGCAGACATCACTGTATAGCTGTTGTCGTTCCATTGATTCAACAACACGGTACCGCTGGTGGTTTCAGATTCTGAGTGAGGATGAGACAAACCTAAGGCGTGGCCAATTTCATGCAGCAATACCTGCCAACCCTCTTGCCCCTGCCCCATCACCTGCAGTGTCTCTGTGTCTAACCACACATCACCGGCTCTAGCGTCGGGTGTTTGGCCAGGAATAAATGCATAGCCTTTGGTTTTAGCTTGTTGATTGGCACCAAATCTAATTTGCCCATAAGAATCGGCAGTATCGGGTACCTCAGTAAAAGCCAGTCCGGTTTCTAACCACAGCCTGCCCATTAAAGTGTTCACAGCAGCTTTGTAGGCATCTGTTACAGGCACAAATCCTGTACCACCCTCTGCGCCGCCATAGGTCGGGGGGGCTGACATGTAACTGAAAGTTAAAGCCTTTGGTGCGCCATTGCTCCAGCCGTCAGTGCGTTTGTCAATGAGTGTGGCTGCACCAAGCTTTTGGAAATCAATCAGGTTATTTAGGCTTAAAGTTTCCGTGGCACTTCCATTGCTCATAAACTGCACACTTTCAATGTTGGTCGCCTTTACTACAAAGGTACCCTTTGAAAAAGTTGCAGAGCGGCCATCAAGGCTCACATCAATTTTGAAGTCCTGAGAAGAATAAGAATAAAAAACAATGGTGTCAGAACCACCACGTCCATCTACAACCACGACAGCATTGTCTCTAGCATTGATCCAAAGTTCATCTTCTTTAGAAGAGCCTCGCAGATCAGTTCCATTAATACCGGGCACCTGAACACGATGAATATCCACCAAAGTATCTCTGGTACCAAAACCGTCCAAAGCATAGCCAGCTTCTAAGTCTATGAATACCGCTTGTGGTGACGAGTGATAGGTTGCAGTAACCCACCTGTTACCAGAAACATTGATCAGCGTGTCGTTGCCAGGCCCTAACTCAATGTCAGCACCCTGTGAAGCCTTGACCGTGTCATTTCCGCCCAATGTGTAAATAAATGCCCAACTGGTTTTATCCCAAACATAAAGGTCATCACCTTCGGTTAGGCGAATGTCAACGCGCTCATTAGCCATTCATGAACCCCACAGATTTTTTGGAAAAGTTCACTAAATTGGGCATCACTTTGGTTAATTGATCGGCTGGCAAGCCAAGCCACATGAGCAAATCGGCAGCCACTTGGTCGCTTGAAAACTGTGGCACCCAGTAGCCGCGTTTTTGGTTGTGTGCGTCGTCCACGCCACCCAGCACCAAGGAAGGAAACTTATCGCCATAAAAGCGCCCGCCATTCACACCGCCACCCATCACCATCCAGTGGCTACCCCAAGCATGGTCGCTTCCATAGCCCGCAGCCGGGTCGAGGGTTCGGCCAAACTCACTGGTAATCAGCACGGCCACTTCATTGCCCAAGCCCGCCTTCACCATCGACTCATCAAAGGCTGCCAATGCATTGGCCAATTGAGCCAATTGTGTATCTTGACTGGCATTGCCTGTCATGACTGATGTGTAGCGTTGGTTGGCATGCGTGTCAAAGCTTCCCCACTGAATTTGAAAAATTTGCCGAGTTGCACCTGTCGATTTATAGAACGGAATAATTTTTGCCGCATATTGAAGCCGAACAGCAATATCGTCAGACGCAAAATTGCCGGATGGGTTTTGCGCCATTGAATCGGCCAAAGCCAATTGTTTTGAATCACTGAAAACGCCTTTGAAAGTTCTAGCGTATTCAGCTTCCACATTGTTAACTGATTGCAAGCGCGTTAAAGATTCCAAAATTTGGGTCCAACGGTTGGTGCTGTCTGTTAGGTCAGCTCGGCCCATGTACCTGGACCCACCCGAGTTGGCATTGATCACCCGACTTTTTTGACCCAACACCAAAGTGTTGTCATTGGTATTGATGGTGATCAGTGGCGCCTTAAAAGTACGGCCAGGGTCCATATTCTCTAAGGCTCTTCCGCCCCACCCACTTGGATCTTCATCTCCTGTCCAACCTTGCATGTATTGCGTTTGCTCTGGGTGCGAATATAAATAGGGAGGCAAGGTGGCCGTGCCATTTAAGACTTGGGCGGCGGTGGTAGGCTTTACAAGCGCGCCCGCATTCACCACAAAACCCAACCTGCCAGAATTAAAAAGCGGCAACAAACTAGAGCAAGCTGTGTTCAAAGCCATCTTGTGCCCAAGGTGCGTGCCAGAAATGGCCAGCAGCATATCGCTCTTTAGGGCAATGCTGGGTCTGGCTTTGGTGTAGTCACTAAAGGCCGCATCGGTGGGTACGATCATGTCGTTGGCGTCGTTGCCGCCATTCAAATGAATCACCACCAAGGCCTTGTAACCCGTGGGGCTGGCTGAATGCCCAGAAAGTGAGAACATGCCAAGCCCTGCTCCTAAACCAGCGGCACCTGCGCCAGCCCATTGGCTTAAAAATTTGCGACGAGAGGTCATTTCACAACTCCAAAGGTGGGGGTACTTAAGACCACTTGCAACAAATTGGTTACTTTGTCGATAGAAGAAAAACTGGACATCTCGTTGTTCAATAAATTCAGAGCGCCTAAGCGAATGGGCGCCGGCATTGCACCCTTGAAGAATCTTTCACTGACCAAATTCACCAAGGCCAAGTTGGAAGTTTCTACTGCAGAAGTAAAAAGCTTGAACTCGCAACCTGCCTCTTCAAAATTCTTGTAAACTTTAGAGACATCCCAACTTAAATTTTGGGCGCGATCACGAATTTCTGCAGAAGTTAATAGTTTTTGCTCAGGCGCTGGCGTTAAAGATTCCGGCGCTTTGTGGTTTGGCGGGAAGAATCCAAAAACGTTGGGGGCTTCATAAGCCCTTTGGCCATTGGGCATAAAAGGCTGGGTGGGTGAGTAAGAGCTTTTGACCGACGTTGTACATCCCAAGCCACGCATGAGGTTGGTGTAGTACAAAACAGGCTCTTTAATTTTGCCAGCCTTGGCACTTTGCTTGGTAGGGTCATCTGCCATACGCGCTTCTGGGTCTAACAAAATAGCTTTGATGACTTTGCTTAAATCCCCTTGGCTGTCTGTGAAGACCTTGGACATGCGCGTCATGTATTCGGTTGAGGGATCACTGCTGACAAAGCTTTGAATGAGGCGACGCACCACAAAAGGCGCGTTGTTGGGGTGCTGGGTCAGTATGGTTAGAAAAGAATCTAGGTCTGCCGTAATATTTTGACCCGCAGGTATGGTTTTGCTCAGTACCTTTTTCTCCGTTGAGTCGTGCGATTGATCGTAAGGCCTGGGAATCATTCTTTTGCCAAAGTTAGCCCAATTGGTTTGGGGCAAATTTGCCTCATACACCATATTCCACCCAGACAGTGCCTTGGTCGCCGCGATGACATCGGCTTGTGAGTAAGTTTCAATAGGCGCACCTGCTGCAGTTCTTTTAATGGTGCCATCTTGATTGAGCAGAGACAGCCCGACCGAGAAAAGCTGCATGATTTCGCGTGCATAGTTTTCATTGGGGCTAGACGCAATGTTTTGATCATTGTTTAGAAAAGCACCCATCACCGGGCTAAGCGTTACCTCTCGCAAAAGGTCAATGTATTTGCCTGTTGAATATTTTTGAAGTGTGTTGAAATATTGAACCCGACCATAAGATTGTGTGTTGCCAATTGGAATAAAGTTGTAAATGGCCCATGCCATACGCTGCCTTAATTGGTCCTCACCCCCAAAGGCCAAATCGTAAATACGCAAAAACAGCCAACCAAAAGCCAGATTGCTCTGAGCCTGATTCTGATCGTCAAAATCAATCACATAGTTGGGCGCATTCAATACCGTGGCAGGCTTTTTGAGTTGGGCATCTATCCAACCCTCCATGCCCAAGCGCTGCACTTCTGCCACCGCTGCAGGGGTCGGCCCCCAACTGGCCTGTTCTAGAAATCGGGCTGCCGCATAGGCATTGACATTGGTGGGGGTGGCAGTGGTCAAATTAACTTGGCCATCTGCAGGTACAAATGAAGCTTTAACTGGCCCAGTGTTGTCTACCCCACCGCAAGATACCAACAGCAAAGCAGCCAAACAAGCCAAGAAAGGGGATAAAAAGCCCGATAATATTTTCAGCATGATAAATTCGTTCTAATTTCTTGAAACTTTATACAAATTGAACATTCTTGGCAAGGTTCACAACCAAACCCGCGAAGTGATTACGGGCACTGCGCAGGACGACCTCATCTATCCCATGGGTGGATGGGACTTTGTGGACGGGGGCGCAGGTTTTGACACCGTGGTGGTATTAGGCAAGTCCACCCAATTCAAAATTGTGACAGAGCTGGGAAATACCTACATAGACGCGCTGTCTGGTGCAAGCGCCCAAACTGAACGCACACAGCTGGTGAATGTGGAGCAAGTTCAATTTACCGACAAAACCATTAGCCTCTTGGTCAACGACATCATTAAAGGACAACCTGGTACTGACTTTTTTGATGGTGGCGTAGGCATTGACACCCTGGTTTATAGCGGTCCCTTAGAACAATACACCCTTAAAAAATCGAGCGCTCGGTTTGTGGTCAGTGAATCTACAGGCAGCGACGATACCGACTACTTAACCAGCATAGAGCGACTTCAATTTAGCAACGCCAAACTTGCGCTAGACCTAGACGGACATGCTGGTGATGCAGTTAAAATAATTGGCAGTTTGTTAGGCCCCAAATTCATTGAAGACAAACCTTTGGTAGGCATAGTGCTTGGGCTTTTGGACCAAAACTACACCAAAACACAAATTGCTTCTTTGGGTTTGTCCACCCCGCTCTACCAATCGCTTGCAGGCTCTGCAAGCAATGAAGATTTTGTGAAATATGTGTTTAACAATGTAGTGGGCAGGCCCCCTAAACCTGATGAATTAAACACCTACCTCAGCATGCTAAGCCAAGGCAGTACTCAGGCCGAATTGGCAGTGTTGGCCGCAGACACTGACTTGAATTCAAGCAATATTGGACTCATTGGACTCTCACTTAACGGTCTTTCATATCTATAGAAATGGTCCGGATGAATTAGCCAACTTCAATCTAGCTTGACGATCTAGTTCAAGCTGACCTTTGTTTAGAATAAGCTGGCGATAAAATGCATCTCGCTCTACTGTTTGATTGGCATGCATTCTAAAAGTTTTCACGTATTCCATGCCTAGTTTTTGTCTTAGTTTTAACTCGCTTAGATTTTGTGCAAGTTGCAAAAGGGCTTGGCGCCAGTCGGCAGGCTCACTTGCAAACTTTGCAAAAGATTCATGCCGAGCGTCTTCTGAATAAACCACCTTAGAGCAAATAACAGCAACCCCTGCCGACGCACACTCTATGAGCTTGATGTCTGATTTACACCTATTAAAGGGTGTGTCAATTAAAGGTAATAAAGCTAAATCGCAAGAACTTAAGGCTTCCATATATTCGGCATGCCCTAAGGTGGGGTAAAAGGTTTTAAGGCATTTAGGAGGTAAAGCATCGAAAAACTCTTTGTCGTGCACCACCAAAAACTCAATTTTTCCATCTAGTTGAATAGCTGCCTCACATATTTCATTCATGATGGGCTGCCAATCTGCCTTTCTGTTTAAAGCTCCAAAAAATACACGCGTTGGTTTTTCTTGATCTTCAGCCTCTTCCCTAGAATTTACAGGTAATGAAAATATGGCGTTCGGAAAAATCTGGACATGCTGATTCCATGAAACCATCATTTGCGCCAAAGCAGCAGAACTGACCGTGATGGCATGAACAGCTCGATAGGCATAAAAGTCTGAGTCAATATACTGCTGCCAATGGCGAGGGTCATCGTCCATGTCGGCCACCAAGGTCCAGCCGTCTTTTATGAGCTTTTCCATTTTGGCGTTAAAGCCAGCATCGTTCATAAACTGTCTATGCAAAATTAAAATGCCTGGTTTAAAGTCTGGCGGAAAAGAAATGCCACCATAGCCCCAAACACACCTGTTTCCCACCAATGAATTTAATGCGGTTAAGGGGTAGTCCACACGGGCTTCTGTAACTCCTGCAAACTTATTAAGCCCCAACGCAGCCACGCACATATTGGAAGGTACTTCGCCTTTAACAGCCCTGATAACCCATTGATAAGCTGTTAGGTCGCGCTTTAGCTTGGCTTCATTTAAATTCAAACCTTTGGCAATAGGCAAAATGGCATTCAATGCCTCCTGCGTTTTCTCTGGTTGAAAAGTTCGCGGCATTGCCTCAACCACAGTCCAGCCCGCTTGCCTCAACATGTCTGTGGCTGTTTCTAGGGTAAAAAACCTCAGGTGCGTTTTGTCTAACAGCCCTGATTCTGCATAATCAAATCTACCCATTAGAAGTTGTTGCACCACGCTCCAGTGCCCCACATTGGGAATGCAAATAATGCAAGTGCTATTGGGTGCCATCCACTGATGAGCTTCACGCAGTAATTTCCAAGGGTTTTGTAAATGCTCTAAAACATCGCCCAACACCAGTGCATCAAAAAGTACATTAGTATTTGTTTGCGCTAAAAATTGCCTGGGAATTTGATGGTCTAGCTCAATGTTGGCGCAGACTACCCCATCCAAATTGGTAGCGGCTATTTGCGCTTCATTTGGCACCAACTCTATGCCAAAGTACTTGCATAAAGGCTGACGGCCTTTAAACGCCGCACCCAATTTACCTTGACCACACCCGATTTCTAAAACATTTTGAGCAGACAGCGGTATGCGGTTGAGCAAATCTAAATTGATATTGGCGTAGTAAGTATTTAAAGGCTTCACAAATTTAAGAGCCAGAACCTGATAGTCCGCTTGGCGCTACTGTAATGATAACCAAAGACACTTCGGAATCGACCTTACCGTCGTTTACCTTAAGACTGACCACATAGGTTCCAGCTTGGTCAGCCACAAAGGTGGGCCGCACAGTAGTGGGTAGCAATATAACGGCGCTGCTATTTGTGGGACGGCTTACCAAAGTCCAACTGTAGGTTAGGGGGTCGTAGTTTGCGTCAAGGCTCAATGCCCCATCTAGCTTAACTGTTGCCTCGCTGTAGACACTTTGATTTTCACCAGCACTTGCCACAGGCGCCACATTGGCCATAGATGATGTGATCACAACAACCGACACGGCACTGTCTACTTTGCCGTCGTTCACAATGAGGCTAAACACATAGGTGCCCGGCTGGTCTGGCGTAAAGGTAGGCGTAGAAGAGTTTTTAGCAACAAGCGCGGCAGTACTTTTATCAGGCACAGACACCAATGCCCAATTGAAAGTGAGTTGGTCTAGGTTGGCATCCGAACTTTTCCTTCCATCTAACTGAACAAGTGTGCCAACCACCGCATTTTGAGCAGTACCCGCATTGGCAACAGGTGTGACATTGGCCACAAAAGCCTGAACTGTTACCACGCTTGGCTCGCTGTCAAAACGTCCATCGTTGACAACCAAGCCCACCACGTAAATACCAACTTTGTCGGCAGTAAATTTTGGTATGGGCGTAGTAGGGAATTTTAAAACTGCTTCGCTTCCTTCGGGCTTGCTGACGATGGCCCACTTATAGGTTAGCAAATTGCCATCGGCGTCTAAGCTGCCCGTGCCGTCTAAAGAAACATCCGTTAAAACCGCCACACTTTGGGCAGAGCCCGCCTTGGCAACTGGTGCAGAGTTGTTGAGAGAAGCCACCACTGTGGCAGTGGCGGCAACACTTGAAAGCTTGCCATCGCTTACAACCAATTTGATGACATAAGTACCTGCTATATCGGCCTTGAAACTTGGCTTGGCTGATGTATCAGAAACCAGTGAGGCGCCGCTGCCTGCAGGCTTGGTCGTGAACTCCCATTTGTAAGTAATCAGATCGTTGTTGGGGTCGGAGCTAGAACTTCCATCTAGGGTTACCGCCGTTTCAATTGAAACATTTTGAACAGGCCCAGTTTTAGCAACAGGTGCATCGTTGGGTCCTGGGCCGCAGTTTGTAGCAGCCGAGACCAAAGAGCCTAGCCCTGCATTGCAAGTCGCGTCTCCACCGCCCCCACAAGCACTTAGCAACAAAAGTAAGCCCATGCATGAGGCTTTGAAGCATAGAGTCGCTGTAGCTCTTGTTTTATCAAATCGCATATTGAGAGTCCACAGAATTTGCGCCCACAAAATTTATTCGCAAGCAGGGTTGTTGATGGCTATGTTTTCTGGATAACGAAGACCAGAGCCAGTGTATGCATCTAGCGCCGCACCAAAAATGCCGCCAGCCAGTATATTGCCAGCCATTTGCCAAGACGGCAATGGCGGTACAGACACACTAAATTCTGGCACAGACTGACCTTTGCAGCTGATTTCTAGCATGCTAGCATCTGTTTTAACCTCCACCGTGCCAGGGGTAATAAACCGCCAACTGCCCAATGCATTTCTTGCCGTACAGCTTACAGGCACAGGCTTGCTTTTACACAAAAGTTTAACTCTAAGCTCTTGAACATCTTCAGACAAAAGCGTGGCACAGCCACTCAAAAGAGCAGCCGCAGCAGCGCTAACTAGCAGTTTTATAGCGGCCTTCATCAGAGCGATCCTAACAACTAAAGGGTAGTGGTGAATTGGCAGAATCGACATCAATAGATAAAACTTTAGAAAACATAAGTTCTTTGCTTGTAACCTTAGCTTAGCTACTACTGGGAAGCAAACTGGCTACATCATATGAAATTAGGTGCGGCTTGCTCAGTAGATCTATTAGCACCATGGCCCGCAGCTCACCATCGGGCTGCATGTAAACGGCCTCCAAGCCCTTAAGCATGCCCTCGGTAATAAGCACCTTGTCGCCAGACTTCAAGAGAGTCTCTTCTATTGAGGGCTGTAGACGCATGGCCTGCACCCAAGCATGCGGCACCTTGGCCGGCACGCTGCCAAAGCGCACGAGCTGACTGACGCCGAGAGTTGAGCGCACCACTGACAAGTCCTCCATGAAAGGGGTGGTGCGCAAAAACAAGTACCGGCTGAACATGGGCTCAGTCACG
>Ga0209357_1000316_pt1 | contig 18448 bp, 18 predicted proteins | sample LauGreFBDMM110SD_2_FD_187573 | JGI IMG/M metagenome (GOLD analysis project Ga0209357, IMG submission 187573) | Freshwater lake microbial communities from Lake Michigan, USA - Fa13.BD.MM110.SD (SPAdes) (version 3) | ecosystem: Environmental > Aquatic > Freshwater > Lake | place: Lake Michigan... | reverse complement strand
TGGCAACAGCACTGGTCGCATACTTTCCTACCGAGCTAGCCGAGATGTAACTGTGCGTACTAAGAATGTGCAATTAGTTTCTAAGTTGAGCCAAGGAATCGGCGACTTACTGCAAACTGGCGTGCCAATTAATAACTATGGTCCGCAGTATTACATTTCAACACTTTCTGATCTACGCCCAAAGTTACTTGGCGAGGCAATGAAAGACGCTCGCGTTCGCGCCGAATCCATCACTAAAGCCGTGGGTGGGTCAGTCGGTGCGGTAATTAATGTCAAGAGTGGGCCGTTCCAAGTTACTTCGCTTGATTCAAATCAGACTGCCGATTATGGCGCTTATGACACCGGCACCATTGAAAAGACTGTTACTTCAACAGTTTCGGTTACTTTTAAAACAAATTAATCGCTAGTAATTAAAGCGGGATATTGCCGTGGTTGCCTCTTCGATGAGGCGCTGCGGCAATTGCTTTTGCTAGCGCACTTCTAGTTAGTGCAGGCTCCACAATTTCATCAACTGCGCCAATTTCAATTGCGCGCTCAACGCCACCAGAAACGCGATCATGTTCTGCTGCTAATTCAAGTTCCATTGATTCACGTTGTTCTTGTGGAATATCAGCTAATAATCGGCGGTGAAGTACACGCACCGCAGCAACTGCGCCCATTACAGATACTTCAGCAGTTGGCCAGGCAAATACTCGAGTTGCGCCAAGGGATTTTGAATTCATCGCAACGTAGGCACCGCCATAGGCACGACGTGTAATAAGAGTTACACGCGGAACGACAGCTTCGCCAAATGCGTGCAGCAACTTAGCGCCACGGCGAACTGCGCCTTCCCACTCTTGACCCGCACCAGGTAAGAAGCCCGGCACGTCGGCAATCACGATTAGTGGAATACCAAAGGCATCGCAGGTGCGCACAAAGCGAGCAGCTTTTTCGGCAGCCGATGAATCAAGCACGCCACCTAAGTGCTGTGGGTTATTTGCGAGCACGCCAACTGTGCGGCCACCAAAGCGACCTATTACCGTTGTCATGTTTTCAGCCCACATCGGCAGTAGTTCTAACTTCTCGCCATCTCTATCTAGAATGGCATCAATAAGTGGATGCACTTCATATGCACGCTTAGTTGCAGCTGGCACATATATAGATAAATCTTCATCAACTAAATCAGTGTTTAATCGACCTTGATCAGCAAAGAGCGAAGTTAAATCACGAATCTCGGCGAAAGCTTCTTCTTCGCTATGAGCAATAACGTGGGCAACACCGCTATTCTTACGATGCGCATCAGGGCCGCCCAGTGTTGCAATATCAATTTTCTCGCCGGTAACACTCTTAACTACATCAGGACCGGTTACAAAGATTCGACCATTCGGCGCTAAAACCACAACATCAGTTAGCGCTGGTCCATATGCACCGCCACCAGCAGTTGGGCCAAGTACCAGTGATAACTGCGGAATTCGACCACTTGCGGTAATCATTGATTGAAAAACTTCACCGAATGCGCTGAGCGATGAAACCCCATCGCGTAATCGTGCGCCACCGCTGTGCCAAATTCCAATGATCGGTAATTGGCTACCCATTGCAGATTTATACGCTTCAACTATTACATGTGCGCCATCGGCGCCGAGTGCACCACCTTGCAGCGTGGCATCAGATGCAAAAACAACCACGCGATTGCCTTTTATTTCACCGGTCGCTGCAACCATTCCGCAATCAGTGCGGGGGATTAGCAGCTCAAATTTTCCGTTATCCAATAACTTTGCGATGCGAACTTCTGGATCGCGCTGGTCGATCGTCATTTTAGTTAACTGACTTAAAGACTAATACGACGTTGTGTCCACCAAAACCGAAGGAATCATTAAGTGCTGCAATATCGCCAGCTGGTAGTGCGCGTGGTTTATCGCGTACTACATCGACTGTAACTGCTGGATCTAGATTTTCAATATTAATTGTTGGCGGCGCTAACCGATCTTGAATTGCTTTCACAAGAAATACTGATTCGATCGCACCTGCGCCACCGAGTAAGTGACCAGTCATAGATTTTGTGGCTGAAACTGCAACGTGGTCGGCATCTTTGCCTAGTGCTAAGCGAAGAGCGTTAGCTTCGGCAACATCGCCAGCAGGAGTGGAAGTAGCGTGTGCATTTAAGTGCACGACATCTTTAGTTGAGATGCCCGCGTCAGCTAGTGCAAATTTAATCGCACGCTGCACACCACTTCCATCAGGATCTGGCGCTGCAATATGGAAACCATCAGAAGTTAGACCTTGTCCGGCAATCTCACAATAAATCTTGGCACCGCGTGCTTTAGCGTGTTCGTACTCTTCCAGAATTAATACACCGCCACCTTCGCCCAAAACAAAGCCATCGCGATCAAGGTCATATGGTCTAGAAGCGCGCTCAGGTGCATCGCTACGAGTTGAAAGTGCTTTCATTGCTGCAAAACCAGCCATCGGCAGTGCGTGAATTGCTGCTTCGACGCCACCACTAATGATTACATCAGCGCGATTATTGCGAATCATTTCAAAGGCATAACCAATTGCTTCAGCCCCTGATGCACATGCGCTAACTGGGGTGTGAACACCTGCGCGGGCTTTAAATTCGAGACCAACATGTGCTGCTGGGCCATTAGGCATCAACATTGGCACTGTGTAGGGGCTAACTGAGCGAGCGCCTTTTTCTTTCAAAATGTCATATTGCTCAAGCAGAGTTGTAACGCCACCAATGCCGGATGCAATAACAACGCCAAGACGCTCATTATCAACTTCTGGTGAGCCGGCATCTTTCCAGGCTTCACGCGATGCAATAAGAGCAAATGCTTCAGAGCGATCTAATTTACGTAGTTCAACTCGTTCCATAACTTCACTTGGGTCAACTGCCACGCGGGCGGCAAAGTTAACTGGAATCGTGTTTGCCCAATCTTCGGTAAGGGTGCGAGCACCGCTCTTACCTGCGAGCAAGGCAGCCCAAGTACTTGACGCATCTCCTCCGATTGGAGTTGTTGCGCCAAGTCCAGTTACAACTACGCGTCGTTGGGCTGACATCTTTAGTTAGGTTCCGCAGATGTTTAAGCAGAAGCCTTCACGATGAAATTAACTGCATCGCCAACAGTTTTAAGTTCTTCTACCTGATCATCAGGAATCTTCACACCGAAACGCTCTTCAGAAGCAACAACCACTTCAACCATGCTTAGTGAATCTACTTCTAGATCATCTGAGAAATTCTTATCTAGCTCGATAGATGCAGCTGGAATTCCGGCAACTTCTTCAACGATCTCTTTAAGACCAGCTAATACATCTGCTTGGGTTAGTGCCATTTCTTTATTTCCTTCACTTTCAGTAATCGGGTTTAGATCGGTAAGGCGTAATTGTCTAACAAAAGGGCTCTTACTTACTAGTATGAGCGCACTTTGTGGCAAAAATTATGGCAATTGCACTACTTGTCCCGCATAAACGAGACCTGCGCCATACCCAATAATCAATGCAAGTCCCCCACTTAATTCCGGATGTGATTCAAGCAGCGCATCCATAGCTAGTGGAATAGATGCAGAAGAAGTGTTGCCATTTGTCTTGATGTCATCGGCAACAACCACAGATGCCGGCAACTTCATTTCTTTGGCCATAGTTTCAATAATCCGGAAATTTGCTTGATGCGGAATAAATGCAGCAAGTTGATCGCCAGTGATGCCAGCTGCTTCAAGTGCCTGTAATCCAACTTTGCTCATTGAATAAACCGCCCAACGGAAAACAGTTTGGCCTTGCTGATTAATATTTGGCCAACCTAAATCTGCGACCCCTTTAGTTGGCGAATTTTTGAAATCTGTCCAAGCTGGATTTAATAAAATCGCATCGCGTGAGTCGGCATCAGAACCCCAAATAGCTGGACCAATGCCAGGTTCTTCGGCTGGACCAATTACAACAGCGCCAGCACCGTCGGCAAAGATGAATGCAGTAGCCCGATCATCTGGGTCAGTGAAGTCAGTTAATTTCTCAGAACCAACAACTAAAACATTTTTAGAAGTTCCACCAGAAATTAAATCTTTTGCCATAGCAACGCCATAACAGAAGCCAGCGCAGGCAGCACTAATGTCGAAAGCGGCAGCTTTGGGATTTCCCATTTGCTGAATCAGGGCAGTTGCTGCACTCGGTGCTTGGAATTCATATGAAATGGTTGCAAAAATTACGGTATCAATATCTGCAATCGTTAAATTGGCTCTGCTCAGCGCCATTTCGCACGCAGCTTGCGCCATGCTGACAACGCTCTCATCAGCGCCCGCAAAGCGGCGAGTTTCAATGCCGGTACGTTGCTGAATCCACTCATCACTTGATTCGATGCGATCAACGATTTCTGAGTTAGGAACTTGACGCTTTGGGCGATAAGTACCAACTGAAAGTATGCGCGAATTACTGCCGGTTTTTACCTTGATACTCATTTATGTTTCTCCGCAAACTCACTCGCTGCTGCCAAGTCGGCAGGAGATTTAAAAGCAAAAGTTTCGATCTCAGGTGCTGCTCGTTTTAGTAACCCCACTAAAGTTCCAGCTGGAGCTAACTCTATTGCGCCTGTAACACCTAGCTCTTGCAAGCTTTTCATGCAGAGATCCCAACGAACCGGGTTAGCTACTTGGCTAATAATACGCTCCAGGACTTCTTCCCCATCTACTACGGCAAAACCATCGCGGTTAGAAATTATTGAAGCAGTTGGATCAGAGGGCGAAATAGTCGCTGCACTCTTGGCTAATACTTCTTGCGCGGACTGCATATATTTAGTGTGAAAAGCACCAGCAACTGCCAGCGGGCGAATTCGAGCTCCAGCTGGGGGATTATCGGCAAAGAGTGATAGCTCGCTAATTAAACCAGCAGCCACAATTTGGCCAGCTCCATTGTCATTTGCCGCTACCAAACCCAGTTTTAATATTGCATCAAGAACTTCCTCGCGTTCGCCACCTAACACAGCAAACATGCCAGTCTTTTCTAAACTAGCGGCCTTTGCCATCGCATTTGCACGATCGTTAACAAAGCGCATTGCATCAAACTCACTAATTACTTTTGCCACAGCGGCTGCGGTAATTTCACCAACTGAATGGCCAGAAATAACGGGTGCTGAAATACCAAGTAGGTTTGCCGCGATTAATCCAGTTGCCACAATTAAAGGTTGGGCGTTTGCGGTATCTCTAATTTCATCAGCATCAGCAGTCGTGCCCAATGCAGTTAAATCTTTATCAATAACTTCAGACCAGCGTGAGATTGATTCAGCGCAATCACTATTTTCTAACCAAGGCGTCAACATACCTGGCGTTTGAGCACCTTGACCGGGCGCGATGATTGCTAACACAAGCTAAATATTAAGCGATGTTGTTGGTACTACCGAGTACCAACTTGGATCCACTGTCAGCATTTCGCTATCTTGCCTTATTACTGAGAATAAAGGAATTAATTAAGAGACTCGCAACTCACTTATTTCCAATTCTTCAAAATCTTGAGTGACTGCAAATGAAGCGAAGGAGACATTTTCGCTCTCTGCCGCAGGAACTCGATTTAGTTTTGAGTTAACATACTCAATCGCCATAAGAATCAAGGCAGCAGGCAATAGATCAACACTACGCTTTAGAAACCATGGGGTGCCATTGCGTAGCAACCAGATGATTGATTCATTACGATTTCGTTTCTCAACTTTTTCTATCTCAACTTTATCTAGGCTCCAACCGGAATTCACAAGAAGATCTCTAAATTCTGCTGCCAACCTCTGATGTCCCATTTTGCTTGGGTGCATACGATCGATATGCCAATTTTCCAAGTTATAGATTTCTGGAATATTTCTAGTGTTTACCAAAATAGCACCATATTCATTAGCTACTGAGCGGGTAACTTGATTAACCGCATCTATGCGACGGTTTAATACCTGTGCCAATAACTTCGGCATTGGAACAATTCTGGTCGGATCATGTAATTCCAACATCAAAGCAGTTGTTCCGGTTCGCTTTAACTCACCAAGAGTGTGGCGTAAGTTTTTATGCAGCTTCACAGGATTAAAACCGTTGCGAAGCATGTCATTACCGCCAACGATTACCCCGCAAATATTTGGCTTATGTACTAAGACTTTTGGAATCTGATCTTCCAAGACTTCTTGTGATTTTGCCCCTGGTCGCGAAGCATTTAAGAAAACTAATGGATCTTGAAAGCTTCTTGCCAAATAGTATGCCCACCCAAATGAGGTGCCATTTGGTAAGGAGTCTCCAACACCTGAAGCTGCGCTATCACCAACTACTGTGAAAGTCGTAACTTGGCTCATTTCAAGCGGCTCGCAATCGATGCTTTGCTTTGGTGAATCCATCTTTATCGCCATGCAAAGTGAGCATTAGCGAAACAGTAGAGCTCCAAGGGAAATTTTCAGCTTGTTCGTGACACTCATTTGCCAGATTTGGGCGGACTTTTGACCAATTGAGAACTTTATAAACTGCAGCAGCAAAGTCATTGCCATTGTCATCTGCGATATAGCCAACTGGTTGATCGGAATCAATAAGTAAGAATTCACCGACAGCGCTAGATGATGAGGCGATTACTGGAGTGCCTGATGCAAGAGACTCAAGGGCTGCTAGACAGAAAGTTTCGATTGGGCCTGGCGCCATTGAGACATCGGCGGAAGCTAATATTTCAGCAACTTTATTGCGGTCTGCAATGAAGCCTAAGAAGGTAACGGGTAGATCTTTAGCTTCTTCACGCAATGTTTTCCACATTGGGCCACCGCCAACGTAAACTAATCGTGCATCAATTCCTTTTTCACGCAAGACTTTTAGTGCCTGGATAGATCGCTGCGGTTTCTTTTCAGGAGACATTCGGCCACAGTGAACTATCAAGAATTGAGAACCCTTTAGTAGCGAATTTTTTAATTCCGTATTTGCTAAATTTGGGCTAAAACCTTTGAGATCAACGCCCAGCGGAATTTGTGCCAAGTTGCCAATTTTGATGTCCCGAAATTCTTGCGCCGCAAAATTAGTTGTCGCAACGACATGCGTGAAACGGCTAGCCAATCTGCGGTTATGCCAATTAACGAACTTAGTAATTTTTACTGGCAAATAAGTTGAGATTAAACCGCGTAATGATTCATGACTAAATACAACTGAAGGAATATTTCTGGTGGTTGCCCATTTGCCAATACCGGTCAACGTGAATCGATCAGAAATCTCTAACCGGTCAGGCGCCAATGTGATTATGAGTCTTTTAACTTGGCGGGTATTTATAATTACTCGATAACCACCACTAAATGGCAGAACTACCGATGGCAAAGTAACGCGCTTTCCTGAAGGAGTGTCCTCACAATAGAAGGCGGTACCCGGAACTACATAGATAAATTCATGACCTTTGGATTGGTATCCCTTACCTAGTTCGTGCAAAGTAGTTCTAATTCCACCAGATTTAGGTCCGTAGAAATTTGCGATGTGCATGATTTTCATGCGACTAGCTCCGCTTGACTAATTTTCTTCATCGAAATTAGTTCCAAGTAGTGGCTAATTAGCTCTTGATTAATTGATTGCCAGGTGCGATTAACCACTGATTCTCGAGTTACTTTGCGGATTTCGGTTACATCACTTTGCTGAATTAGCTTAACTACACGCTTAATTTCCTTCGGATTACCCGTGTTAATTAAGTAACCCGTCTTGCCATCTTCAACTAAATCAATTGGCCCACCAGAATTTGGTGCGATGACTGGAACTCCCGAAGCTAGAGCTTCTTGAATTGATTGGCAGAATGTTTCATGCTGACCAGTGTGAATAAAGATATCGAGTGAAGCATACATGCGTGCCAAATCTTCACCATTTTTAAAGCCGGTAAATATGGCATTTGGAAGTTTGCGCTCCAAGCGGGCTCTAGTCGGCCCATCTCCAACAATTACCAATTGCACATCATCTTGTTCATCTAGTGAAATTAAATCTTCTAAGCGTTTTTCATGTGCCAAACGGCCGATATAACCAATTAATGTGCGATCTGGGCGATTTCCTAGCAGCTCTTTTCGTAGCTCTTCATCTCGTTTTTCCGGCGAGAATCTTTCTGAATCAACGCCGCGTCGCCATAGCTCTACATCTTGAACACCAAGTTCGTTTAAGTAATCGCAAGCAGAAGTTGAAGGAGCAAGAGTGCGATCACTATTTGAATGAACTCTTCCAACAAATTTATTTAGTGTGGCATTGGCCAGCTGGAACCCGTAATGATTTGCGAATCCAGCCAAATCTGTTTGGTAAACCGACAAAGTTGGAATTTCATTCTTCTTGGCAAACCGGGCCACGTAATTTCCAAGTAGTGCTGGTGAAGCTAAATGAATAATGTCTGGATTGAAACCTAGGACTCTTTCTTTAGCGAATTGTTGAGGTAGGGCTATTGGAATTAAGCCCTTTACATTTATTGCTGGAACTCGCAAAATTTCAAATCCTGCGTATTCGCTTGGCCCGCCAACAGATTCCGGGGCGATGATGATTGCTTCATGCCCGTTTAACTTGAAGAAGTCCAATATTCTCAAAACTGAGTTGGTTACACCGTTTATTTGCGGGAGGAAAGATTCGGCAACTACAACAATTCGCAGCTTATGAAGTTGCACTATTTCGCTCACGACCCAAAAGATCTCTTAGTAAAGGTGTTGAACCCTAAAGCCGAAGTGAAGTGTTGGTGAACCCTGAGCAAAAACTTAAAGGAAATTTAGCGCCTAAATTGAGCCCACGCACCCGTGGTTGTGTGACCTATGCCCGCTTGCTAAATGTTGGCACTGCCCGAACCCGCTAGTAACATCGACCTATGAGGATTGCGGTATGCGTAAAACAGGTGCCAGATTCCTGGGCTGAGAAGAAGATGGTCAATGGCCTCCTCGACCGCGAAGGTGTCGATGCCGTTCTAAATGATCTCGATGAATATGCCGTTGAAGAAGCGCTGCGAATTGTCGAAGCTCACGGTGGAAATGAAGAGGGTGGCGCAAACAGCGTGACCATCGTTTCCATGGGTCCAGAACGCGCAACTGAAGCAATTCGCAAAGCGCTCTCAATGGGTGCCAACGATGCGATTTTGGTCAGTGATGCCGCCCTTGCTGGTTCTGATGCACTCGCAACTTCTAAAGTTTTAGCTGAAGTAATTAAGAATGGTGGCTTTGATCTAGTTATTTGCGGAACCGAATCTACCGATGCTCGCATGAGTGTGGTTCCAGCAATGTTGGCCCAACGACTGGGCTGGGCTCAATTAACTTTTGCGTCAATGGTTTCTGTTGATCCAGGTGCAAATACAATTTCGATTACCCGCACCACTGAAGCAGGTGTCGATGCGATTAATGCAAAGCTCCCAGCTGTAGTTAGCGTCGTTGAAAAAATTAATGAACCGCGTTATCCATCTTTCAAGGGCATCATGTCTGCGAAAAAGAAAACGATTGATAGTCGCGATCTGGCAGCCGTTGGTGTTTCAGCCGAATCAGCTTGGTCTTTAGTTGCCGATTCAGCACCCCGCCCACCTCGTGCAGCTGGTGTAAAAGTTACTGATGAAGGTAACGGCGGAAATGATTTAGTTAAGTTCCTAGCCGAGAAGAAATTCATATGAGCCAGATATTTATTCTTGCCGACTTTGCCGGTGATAAGTGCACTAAGACCACTGCTGAATTAGCTACCGCTGCAGCTCGTAATGCCAGTGTTACAGCGATCGTATTAGCAGCCCCTGGTGCTGGTGCAGCCCTTGCTGCATCGGTTAAGCAAGGGCCAATTGCTAACGTATTAGTAGTTGAATCTGCTGATTTTGCGACACATGGTGTGGCAGCAGCAGCCGATGCAATTGCCCAAATCATTGCGCAGAAATCACCAAGCGCACTTTTAATTGCCTCTCATGCTTATGGCAAAGAAGTTGCTGGTCGTGTTGCGGTAGCAACTGACTCCGGAATTATTACCGATGCTGTAGATGTGGCCGCAGATCTAACAGCAACCCAATTAGTGTTTGGTGGCTCGACAACTGTGCATTCCAAAGTATCTAATGGTGTCCCGATAATTACCGTCCGCCCGAACTCAATTGAAGCCGATCTCTCTGATTCAACACCTGCAGTTGAAAATCTTTCAATCACAATTTCTGATGCGGCTAAATTGGCAACTACAACTTCATCAACGCCACCAGTTAAAGGTGGCCGACCTGAACTTACTGAAGCTCAGGTTGTTGTTTCTGGTGGCCGCGGCACAAATGGAGATTTCGCTGCCGTTGAAGGCTTTGCTGATTCGCTAGGGGCTGCAGTTGGTGCATCTCGCGCAGCAACTGATGCTGGTTGGTATCCACATTCACATCAAGTTGGCCAGACTGGTAAAACCGTAAGCCCACAACTTTATGTTGCTTGCGGAATTTCCGGTGCGATTCAACACCGCGCTGGCATGCAGACCAGTAAGACCATTGCCGTAGTTAATAAAGATCCTGAGGCACCAATCTTTGATTTGGCTGATTTCGGCGTAGTGGGCGACCTATTTGCGGTTCTGCCTCAAGCTACGCAAGGAGTTACTGCGCAAAAGTCCTAGACTTACCCGCATGAATAGCGTCTATCTTGATCATGCGGCAACCACGCCGATATTGGCTGATGCGTTATCGGCGTTTACTTCCCAAGCCAGCAAGTTAGGAAACCCATCTAGTTTGCACACGCAAGGTCGTGCAACCCGTAAAGATTTAGAAGATGCCCGCGAATCAATAGCTAAAGCTGCCGGGTGCCTTTCGAGTGAGACTATTTTTACCGCTTCCGGTACCGAGTCAAATAACATCGCGCTCAAGGGGCTGTTCTGGTTGGGTCGCAAGAGCGGTCGCAATGTGGTGGTTATTTCAGCGATTGAGCATCATGCAATTTTAGATCCAGCTAAATGGTTAGTCGAACATGAAGGTGCCGAAGTTATTGAATTACCCGTGACTACCGCTGGCGTTGTAGATCTGAAATTCTTAAGTGAGTTAATTGCTAATCGTGGCGATGAGATTGCCGTGATTTCAGTAATGCATTCCAATAATGAAACGGGCGTTCTACAACCTATTGCCGAAGTAGTTAAGTTAGCTGGCGATATTCCAGTTCACTCTGACGCAGTACAAAGTTTTGGAAAAGTCAGCTTGAACTACCAAGAGCTTGGTCTCTTTGCGATGACCTTAAGTGCCCACAAAATTGGTGGCCCACTGGGCATTGGCGTTTTAATTTTGCGCAGAGCTGTTGAGATTCCGGCACTTCTGCATGGTGGTGGGCAGGAACGAGAAATTAGAAGTGGCACACTAAACGCGCCTGCCATCGTTGCCTTCGCTGCCGCAGTTAGTGCAAAAAGTTATGACGCAATTAATATTGCCAAGTTGCGTGATGATTTTGCCCAAAAAGTTGTTGCACAAATTCCAGATGCATTTGTAAATGGTGCTGATGTTGATCGTTTACCCGGCATCGTAAATATCACCTTCCCGCGCACCGAAAGTGATACCTTGTTGTTGCTACTAGATAGCGAGAAGGTTTCGTGTTCAACTGGTTCGGCTTGTAGTGCGGGCGTACATAGACCAAGTCATGTTTTGATGGCTATGGGCCACGACGATATTTCCGCGCAATCTTCGCTACGTTTCTCCTTTGGGCCAAGTAATACGGCAGCTGAAGTTGATTATGTGCTGTCAGTGCTGCCTGGTGTAATTCAACGTGGGAGAGCGGCGGTAGCTTCATGAAGTTAATTGCAGCCATGAGTGGCGGCGTTGATTCTGCAGTAGCCGCTGCCCGCGCAGTTGAAGCTGGTCACGATGTAATCGGTGTGCACTTAGCACTTGCCGCTAACCCACAGAAATATCGTTCTGGTGCGCGCGGTTGTTGCACCATCGAAGATTCCCACGATGCTCGTCGCGCTGCCGATGTAATTGGTATTCCGTTTTATATCTGGGATATGGCGCAAGAGTTTCATGATGGCGTGGTTGAAAACTTCTTATCCGAATACTCAGCCGGCCGCACACCTAATCCATGTTTGCGTTGTAACGAGAAAATTAAATTCGCCGCCGTTCTAGATCGTGCTCGGGCTATGGGTTTCGATGGCGTGGTAACTGGACACTATGCCAATACCCGGGAATCCGAAAACGGTAAAACACTTCACCGCGCTGTTGATCATTCAAAAGATCAGTCGTATGTATTAGCGGTTTTAACTCGCGAACAAATCGATGGCGCAATATTTCCGTTAGGCGATACTGAGAAAGTTGATATTCGCAAAGAGGCCGAAGCCCGTGGCTTAGCTGTTGCGCAAAAACCAGATAGCCACGATATTTGTTTCGTACCTTCGGGCGATAATGCCGGCTGGTTGCACGATCGCTTAGGTAGCGAAGTTGGCCCAATCGTTGATCAAGATGGTAAAAAAATTGGCGAGCATAAAGGTGCCTACACCTACACAATTGGGCAACGAAAAGGCTTAGGGCTAACTGTTCCAACAGCCGATGGTTCCCCTCGTTTTGTTCTAAAAATCGAACCGGTCACAAATACTGTAGTAGTTGGCTCTCGCGAAGAGCTGGCAGTTTCGAAGATTTGGGGCGAGCGAGCAATCTGGTGTGGGCCTGATGTAACAGATGAGAAAAAGCGTGGTTTTGTACAGATTAGAGCGCACGGAAGCGCACTTGATTGCACCTATTACTTCGATGGCAGCAATCTAATTGCCGAACTTGATGAACCGTTATTAGGGCTGGCAACTGGGCAAGCCATGGTTATCTACGATGGCGATCGCGTAGTTGGTTCGGCCACGATCTGTCAGACCGAGTAATTTCCATGAGCAATGCTGCGCGCCATCGCATAGTCGAACTCACGGCACAGATTCGCGATCATCAGTTTCGTTATTACGTCTTGGATGACCCAGCAGTTTCAGATGCCGACTTTGATAAGTTACTAAAGGAACTCGAAGCCCTAGAAGCTAAACACCCAGAGTTCAAAGAACCAGATTCACCAACTCTGCATGTGGGCGGCGGCTTCTCGACACAATTTGAACAACATGATCACATTGAAAAAATGATGAGTCTAGATAACGTCTTTGACCTAGCAGAATTAAGTACCTGGTTTGATCGAGTTGAGAAAGAAATTCCTAACCCGCAGTACTTGTGCGAACTTAAAGTTGATGGCCTGGCGATTAATCTTAAATTTGAAAACGGTCAACTAACTCGCGCTTTGACTCGTGGCAATGGCACAACCGGTGAAGATGTAACCCTAAATGTTAAAACCATTAAATCTCTGCCGCATAATTTAAGTGGCAGAGAAGTCCCTGAGTTAATTGAAGTGCGTGGTGAAGTTTTCTTTCCAATTGCTCAATTCAATGAGATGAACGAGGCACTTGAAGAAGCCGGCAAACCGTTATTTGCTAACCCACGTAATGGTGCTGCTGGTTCATTACGCCAGAAAGATCCTCGTGTTACCGCAAGCCGACCACTGGATGTTGTGGTGCATGGTGTTGGCGCACGAACCGGTATTAAATTCAGTGCGCAAAGTCAGGCATATAAGTTATTAAACGAGCTGGGGCTGCCAACAAGTGCACGCTTTAAAGTCTGCTCAAACCGAGCTGAGGTAACTGATTTCATTGGCTATTACGAAGCCCATCGCCACGATGTTGAGCATGAAATTGATGGCGTTGTGATTAAAGTAGATGAGATTGCAGCGCAAGAGAAACTTGGTTTCACATCGCGTGCGCCAAAGTGGGCCATTGCCTTTAAATATCCACCTGAAGAAGTCACCACAAAGTTACTTGATATTAAGGTCAGTGTTGGTCGCACTGGTCGCGTGACTCCATTTGCTTTCATGGAACCTGTCAAAGTTGCTGGCTCTACCGTTACTAATGCCACTTTGCATAATGCCCAAGAAGTTATTCGCAAAGGCATTTTGATTGGCGATACCGTAATTATTCGCAAAGCTGGCGATGTAATTCCAGAAGTTCTTGCTCCAGTTGTCGAGCGTCGCGATGGCAGTGAGCGCGCATTTGTCATGCCAACTAATTGTCCAGATTGTGGCAGTGAACTTAGGGCCATCACTGAAGGCGATATCGATATCCGTTGCCCGAATACCAGATCTTGTCCGGCCCAATTACGTGAGCGAATTTATTACATAGCTTCTCGTGCAGCTCTAGATATTGATGTCCTTGGCTATGAAGCGGCAACAGCGCTTTTATCTGAGAAGATCCTGACGGATGAAGCCGAACTATTTGACTTAACCCCAGCCAAATTAGTTAAGTCCAGTTTCTTTACTAAAAAAGATGGCAAACAAGCAGCTAACGTAGATAAATTAATGAGCGCTCTCGAGGTTGCGAAGACCAGACCACTGTGGCGAACTATTGTGGCGCTATCTATTCGCCATGTCGGGCCAACTTCTGCTCAAGCACTGGCTACCGAATTCGGATCGCTAGAAAAGTTAGCAACAGCCTCAGTTGCAGAAATTGCCGCGATCGATGGCGTTGGCGCAACTATGGCCGAGGCGATTTCAGAGTGGTTTGCAGTTGATTGGCATAAGCGCATAGTCGAGCGCTGGACTGCCGCTGGCGTCACGGTGCACTTCTTAGATACCAATACTGCGCCACAAACCTTGGCGGGTCTGACCTTTGTAGTAACTGGCGGACTGGAATCCTTCACTCGCGATGGCATTGCCGAAACTATTGCGGCCCATGGCGGAAAAGCTTCTTCATCAGTTTCTAAGAAAACTAATTATCTTTTAGTGGGCGCTGAACCTGGTTCAAAATTGGCCAAGGCTGAAGAATTAGGCGTAACGATTATCGATGAAACAGCCTTTAAGAAACTACTAGCGGGGTCGTAGTAGGCTCAGCCCATGATTATTCGTGCATCTGAGCTCGCTCGTGAAATGCCAGCCCCACCACTCTTCTTTGGAGTTCTCGCATTTGTTGTTCTATCCCTTCTTCTTTATTTAACACTTCGCCTCGGCAAGTAATTTAGAAAAGTTAGAGTTTGAGCCGCAGTAATCGGATTGGCCTTTATGGGGGCACTTTTGACCCAATCCACAATGGCCATCTTTATGTAATTACCGAGCTACTAGAACGCGATGTAGTTGATCAAATTATTTTGGTTCCAGCAGGTCAGCCTTGGTTGCGTGAGAATGCACCAATTGCTTCTGGTGAAGATCGATTGAAGATGTGTCAGTTAGCAGTTGCCGAACTTGATTTAGGTGACGAGGTATTAGTAAATAGCATTGAAATTCGACGCAGTGGCCCGAGCTATACGATTGATACCGTTGAAGCGTTAAAGGCAACTTATCCAAACGAGGAAATTGTTTTAATACTTGGTACCGATGCTCACGCAACTATCGATCAGTGGCACCGCAGCGATGAGCTAAAGAAGTTAGTCGAAGTATTAGTAATTGATCGTCCCGACTTTCCTGGGTCACCAACCCTTGATATCGATGCTTTAAATATTTCAGCCACCGCAGTTCGCGATGGCGAGTTTGATCTGCTGCCACCTGCAGTAGTTACCTATCTAAAGGAACGTGGCCTCTATGCCAGCAAGTGAGTCAGTCAAGGCGTTAACCCAGATCGCGGCGCAAGCAGCAGCCGATAAGTTCGGCACCAACATGGTCGCCATCGATTTATCTGATCAATTAGTTTTAAGTGAAGTTTTCTTGATCGTGACCGGTCAAAATGTCCGTCAAGTAGATGCTATTGCTGACTTTGTTGAAGAGAAGTTACGTCAAGTGGGAGATAAGCCAGTTCGTCGTGAAGGTGGCGAAGAATGGATTCTGTTGGATTACTCTGATTTAGTTGTGCACATTCAAAGCGCTGATCTGCGCCGTTACTATATGTTAGATCGCCTCTGGAATGATTGCCCAACAATTAAGTTAGATGTTCGGGTTCCGGTCGAGGAGTAAGAATTAACAATGGCTAATCGAGTTTTATTATGGCGGCATGGCCAGACTGATTGGAATACCGTAAATCGGTTCCAGGGTCATTCAGATATTCCGCTAAATGCCGTGGGGATGTATCAAGCAAAGCATGCGGCAAGTATTTTGGTTGGAATGCAGCCAACTAAAATTATCTCAAGTGATCTATCGCGCGCTCGTGATACTGCGCAAGCACTTGGTGATCTAACAAATCTAAAAGTTGAAATTGATATTGATTTGCGTGAGACCAATGGTGGGCTCTGGGAAGGAAAAACTGGCGCTGAAAATCGTGCCGAAGATTTGCAGAACTTTGTTCGCTGGATAGATGGCGAAGATAATCCAGCCGGAACTACTGGCGAAAAACGAAGTGATGTTGCAACGCGCGCAGTCAGTGCAATCAAACGAGCACTGGGTGATTTAGATAATCAATTAATAGTTGTAACTACTCATGGCGGCACTGCGCGTTGCGTTCTAGGTTCCTTACTTAATTTGCCGATGGCTAATTGGGGCGCTATAGGTGGGTTATCTAATGCATCTTGGTCAATTTTGCAGACGAATCCGCGAGGCTGGCATTTAGTTGAACATAATGCAGGTTCGATTCCCGAGAAAATCCTCGGTGAAGAATCTGGAGCAGAGGCACCTGAATAAATAAGGTAGGGTCTGCTTCTCAAAGAAATTCGGGGCTGTGGCGCAGCTGGTAGCGCACCTGCATGGCATGCAGGGGGTCAGGGGTTCAAATCCCCTCAGCTCCACGTGAGTTCTATTCCAACAATTCCACGAGGGTGGAATACCAAAAATATTGGGGACCTTTCTGGTAAAAAATTCTTAATAACAGGTGGCACATCGGGCATTGGCAAAGAAGCCGCCCGTGAATTAATTCGCGCAGGGGCTCACGTAACAATTACTGCTCGCGATGCTCAAAAGGGTGCGGCTACGGCACTTGAGCTAGGTAGCAAAAATATTTCAGTTGGCTCCCTTGATTTAACTTCACTTGATTCAATTCAAAACTTTGCTAAGTCAATTACCTCAGATTTTGATGTTTTGATTCTAAATGCTGGCGTAATGGCCACACCATTTGCCCACACTAAAGATGGTTTTGAATTACAACTTGGCACAAATCATCTAGGACATTTCGCACTTGCCGGTTTGCTGCATTCAAAAGTAACCGATCGCGTTGTTAGTGTCTCTAGCCAAGCTCATCGCATTGGAAATTTCGGTGATGGCACCAAAGCGCAGATTCTTGATCGCGCTAAAGGAATTGGCCCATATAAACCTTGGAGCGCATACGGTGCTAGCAAGTTAGCAAACTTACTTTTTACCAATGAATTACAACGGCGCATCATGAAAAATGAATGGCGCTTTAGTGCCTACGCTGTTCACCCGGGCTATAGCAATACCAACTTACAAAACGTTAGCCCTGCGATGCGAGGTGCAACGGCTGAGGCTCGAGTCACTGCTGCAATGAACGCAGTAATCGCGCAAAGCGCTAGCCGTGGCGCACTTCCAACACTTTGTGCTGCAACCCATTCACCTTTAGTTGGCGCTTCATATATTGGCCCTGATGGCTTGATGGAAATGCGCGGTTTCCCAAAGCTAACTCGCGCTGCTGGCATTGCATATGACCAAGAATTAGCGGCTAATTTATGGGCGGTAAGCGAAGAACTCACTGGCGTTACTTGGGGCTAAAGCCCGATAAACTAAGTTAATGACCACTGAACGCGAGCATGCGGCGTATGACTTCGCCTATGTGCAGGAAAAGTGGCTACCAGTCTGGGACAAAATCGAGCCGTTTAAATCTGGCCGAGCCGATGATCCTCGCCCCAAGAAATATGTACTCGATATGTTCCCGTATCCATCGGGTGATCTACATATGGGCCATGCCGAGGCCTACGCACTAGGCGATGTAATTGCTCGCTATTGGGCGCAAAAAGGTTTCAACGTTATGCACCCGATTGGTTGGGATGCTTTTGGTCTGCCAGCTGAAAATGCTGCGATCAAGCGCAATGAAAATCCAAAGATTTGGACTTACGAAAACATTGCAGTGCAGAAAGCATCAATGCGTCGCTTTGCCTGTTCCTTTGACTGGGATCGAGTCTTTAATACTTGCGACCCCGAGTACTACAAATGGAATCAATGGTTGTTTTTACAACTACACGAACGTGGTTTGGCCTACCGCAAAGATTCAGCCGTTAACTGGTGTCCAGATTGCCAAACAGTTTTAGCTAATGAACAAGTTGTCGCAGGTCTCTGCGAGCGTTGCGATAGCGCAGTAACTAAGAAGAAGTTAAACCAGTGGTATTTCAAGATCACTGATTACGCTGATCGTTTACTTGATGACATGGAACAACTCGAAGGCAAGTGGCCTGAGAAAGTTCTGATGATGCAGCGCAACTGGATTGGTCGCTCAACGGGTGCCAATGTGCAATTCCAGATTGAGGGAGTGCCAGAGCCAGTAACTATTTACACAACTCGCCCAGATACTTTGTATGGCGCAACTTTCTTTGTTGTTGCAGCTGACTCCGAACTTGCCGCAAAGCTTGCTGCCGGCACTGAAGTTGAAAAAGAATTTAAGCAATATCTAGATAGCGTTAAGGCGGCTTCAGATAT
>Ga0209357_1000310_pt1 | contig 18673 bp, 17 predicted proteins | sample LauGreFBDMM110SD_2_FD_187573 | JGI IMG/M metagenome (GOLD analysis project Ga0209357, IMG submission 187573) | Freshwater lake microbial communities from Lake Michigan, USA - Fa13.BD.MM110.SD (SPAdes) (version 3) | ecosystem: Environmental > Aquatic > Freshwater > Lake | place: Lake Michigan... | reverse complement strand
CTGTTAAAACCATGCAACTGCGTTACGCAACGGTAACTGGTGTGGCCCGAGATGATCTTCCAGATGGTGGGGCTTGGCTCTACGCGGAAACAATTCGCCAAATTCACGAAGTGGTTCCTGGCTGTGGCGTCGAGATGTTGGCACCAGACTTCGACGGAAAGCCTGAATTACTCAAAGAAGTATTTGAGTCAAAGCCAGAAGTATTTGCGCACAACATTGAAACTGTGCCCCGAATTTTTAAGCGAATCCGACCGGGCTTTAGATACGAAAAATCACTTGGAGTAATTACTGCAGCCAGAGAATTTGGGTTGGTAACTAAAAGTAATTTAATTCTCGGTATGGGTGAAGAGATTTCCGAAGTCCATCAGGCACTTAATGACTTACATAACGCTGGATGTGACCTGGTGACCATTACCCAGTACCTTCGCCCATCCTTGCGTCACCATCCAGTTGATCGCTGGTTGCGTCCAGAAGAGTTTGTGGAGTTGGCAACGGTAGCTCAGGAAATTGGCTTTGCTGGCGTCCTAAGTGGACCACTTGTTCGCTCTTCTTACCGGGCTGGAAAACTTTACAAGCAAGCCATTGCCGCCCGAGATTCATCCGACGTTTAAGGTAGAGACATGTCATTAAAGTTGCAGGCACCGCCAAAACAACGCTGGTATGTCCAGATTAAAGAAACTTACAAATTCGCATCAAGTGAAATCTCATTGCTTGCCCTCAGACTTTTGGTCGTCTTTGGAATTACCTTTGCGATCGTCTATGGCATTGGGCTCGCACTAGATCTAACTTTGTACTTTGGCATTCTGGCTTTTGGTACTGCCCTACTTTCGACAACTTTCTTTTTCGGAAAAATTGCCGAGAAAGCTGCCTACTCCTCAATTGCTGGTCAGGTTGGCGCGGCTGCTTCCGTGCTGAATGCAATCAGAGGTGCCTGGTTTGTAACGCCAGCTGTTGGCGTAGACAAGAATCAAAACATGGTTCACCGTGTTGTCGGCCGTCCAGGAATTGTCTTGGTTGGCGAAGGTAGTCGTCCCGGCGTACTTCTGGCCGAACAACGCAAGGCTCATGCCCGCTATGCCCAGGGTGTTCCAATTCATGAAATCATTGTTGATGATGTAGAAGTTACAATTTCTAACCTGCAAAAAACCGTTAAGAAGCTTGGTAAATCACTTCGTCCAGCCGAAGTAACTCAAGTCCGTAACCGACTCAAAGCACTTCCACAAACCGCACTTCCGATTCCAAAGGGTCCACTCCCACAAAGTAGAAAGATGCCACGCAGATGAATGAAGTTACAACAATGTTTTCGGATTTGTTTTCATCCGTACCAGCTTCTTACTTGCTGGGAATCGTGCTGGTCATAATTTTTATTGCAAAGAAGCTAGTGAAGTGGGCGATTGTTTTTGCAGTGCTGATGTTTTTTGTACTTCCCTACCTTGATGACCAGGGCTACCTAGATTCTGTAAAGGGACTCTTTAGTTAACTGCTCTGGCAACTTCGCCTGCGGTGGCAATCCAGACGTCATCATGAGATTTAACAAAACTTAAGAATCTTTCCAGCATGGCTACTCGACTTGGTCGCCCAATGAATTGTGGGTGCATGGTCAGCATGGTTAATCCACCAAGACTGTGAATTCCCGAAAACTCTTCCCGCCAAATTTCTTCAACATCTCGCGCTGACCTGATCGTACGGTTCCAATCACTTCCGACACTGAACCAAAAGTACGGTGCATCATCTAGCATCCATTGAACTGGCAACTCGACAATTTTATGAGCTGAGTGAACATAAGGCTTTATGTCATCCATCATGCTCGATGAATATTCAAAGCCATTTTCAACTAGCAAATCAAAAGTGTTTTGACTTACTTCCCAAGAAGGTGATCTGTACCCCGTGACTTTAACTCCGAATTGCTCAAGGGCAGCTTTACCTTTCAACAACTCTTCCAGTTCTTCTGCTTTAGAAAGTTTGGTCGGAGAAGTGTGGGTGTATCCGTGATGCCCAAGTTCATGACCATGAGCCACAATCTCCCGCAGTTGATCTGGGTACCGTTCCGCTACTCGACCAGGAGTAAAGAAAGTAGCTGGCAAACCTAAATGATCCAGGGTGTCTAGCACCAATCCCAAGCCGACTTTTGCGCCATAAGTACCCTGCGAGAGTACGCCGGGTCGATTCACATTTTCTGGATTCTCAGCCAACCAGACTTCCTCGGCATCAAAATCAAAACTGATAACTAATGCAGATGTTTTGCCTGCCGGAAGCTCAAACGAAGACATGTAGCTATCTTGCCCGCATAGTTATCGTTCCAACAGTCTTATCGTGCAATCCTCTGCCATCTCGATCCCAAATAAGAGCTGGGACAACCAGGCATAAAAGCGCAGTACGAGCTAGAACCTTTATGAAGTTAACGCGCGCAGTACTTACTGAAATAAGTTTGATTCCCGCAATTTTGTAACCAAAAGATGCCCCAGTTGTTGCAGTTAACAAGATAACTTCGACTGCAAAAATCCCTAATGTGGCCGCGGCGAAACCCTCAGAACCGTAAACCAAGTCTGGGAATAATAGGTGGGTAACTAAAATCGCGGCAGTCCAATCCAATGTGAGAGCAACTATCCGCCGGCCCATGCGGGCAACCGATCCAATCCCCTGCTTTGGTAGCCCGAATCGTTGTCCGGGGTAGCCAAAGTCCATACCCTGATCCTCAAGGGCAGCTTTAGGTCCCGATAACCAAGAGCCAATGTCTTTTCTGTCCACGCCCTAACTCTAAATCCAAGTTGAAGGTATTGCCGACTGGGGCAAAGTTGAGCCTTTAGTTACAAACTCAGGTTTGAAACTCAGGTTGAGGTTTGCTGTAACAAACACGAAACACATGGGACACGGCGTTGAAATCGGGTCCCGCTATTGTAAATGTCAGACCAGAGAAAGCTCTGAAAACTGCGCAAAACTACTTGGAGGATAAATGTCCAATCTTGGATTCAAAACTGCTGAAGATGCACTTAAGTACATCAAGGACAACAACATTAGATTTCTTGACGTTCGCTTTTGTGACTTGCCGGGCGTAATGCAGCACTTCAATGTGCCAGTTGAATCGGTTGATGCTGACTTCTTTGCCGGTGGCCAGATGTTTGATGGTTCCTCAATTCGTGGCTTCCAGTCCATTCATGAGTCCGACCTAAAGCTTCTTGCAGATGTAACGACTGCCTTCGTGGATCCATTCCGCAAGGAAAAGACTTTAGTTATGAACTTCTCAGTTCATGATCCATTTTCCGATGAACCTTACGCTCGCGACCCTCGTAACGTTGCTGCCAAAGCTGAGGCCTACCTGACTTCAACAGGTATCGCTGATACTGCATTCTTTGCGCCAGAAGCCGAGTTCTTCGTATTCGATTCCGCCCGTTTCAAGACCAGCACTAACGAATCTATGTACCACGTAGATTCCATTGAAGGTGCTTGGAATGCTGGCAATGAGTTCAACGCTGATGGCAGCGACAACCGCGGTTACAAGACACCCATTAAGGGTGGCTACTTCCCAGTTTCCCCAACTGATCAAATGGCTGATCTGCGTGACCAAATGGTCGTGCGATTAGCTGAAGTTGGTTTATTGGTTGAGCGGTCACATCACGAGGTTGGTACCGCCGGCCAGATGGAAATCAACTATCGCTTTAACACTTTGCTTAAGGCAGCCGATGAAGTAATGCTGTTTAAGTATGTGATCCGAAATACTGCATGGGAAGGTGGCAAGACTGCAACCTTCATGCCGAAGCCACTTTTTGGTGACAATGGATCCGGTATGCACGTCCACCAGTCGCTGTGGACCAATGGTTTGCCGTTGTTCTATGACGAGCGTGGGTACGGCGGTTTATCAGACCTTGCCCGCTGGTACATCGGTGGCATTCTCAAGCATGCGCCTTCACTTCTTGCCTTCACTAACCCGACAGTTAACTCTTACCGTCGCTTGGTTCCAGGCTACGAAGCACCAGTTAACTTGGTTTACTCACAGCGCAACCGTTCAGCTTGCCTTCGTATTCCGGTAACTGGAAGCAATCCAAAGGCTAAGCGAATTGAATTCCGCTGCCCAGATCCTTCCAGCAACCCTTACTTGGCATTTGCTGCCATGTTGATGGCGGGCCTTGATGGCATCAAGCACAAGATTGAGCCACATGCTCCAGTTGATAAAGATCTGTATGAATTGCCACCAGAGGAAGCTGCTGGCATTCCGCAGGTTCCGTCGTCACTTCCTGAAGTTTTGGATGCCTTGGAAGCAGATCATGATTACTTGCTCGAAGGTGGCGTATTTACCAAGGATCTAATTGAAACTTGGATTGAGTACAAGCGAACTGCAGAAATTGATTACGTTCGCTTGCGTCCACATCCAGCTGAGTTTGAGTTGTATTACGACCTATAAACAATTAGCAAAAGGGCACTCGACATTAACCACGTCGGGTGCCCTTTGCATTTCCCAATTGATTAGAGTCAAGTCATGACCATCGCGCAGCCAGGAACTTGGAAATCTCCAATTACCCCAGAGATGCTGTCCCAGGAAGAAATATCTCTGGGCTTCACTCAGACATTTCACGGCGATCTTTTTTGGGAAGAATCCCGCCCAGCTGAAAATGGTCGCAACGTCATAGTTAGCCGCCAGAACGGCGAAATCTTGCCTGCGCCATGGAGTGCCACTACCCGAGTGTATGAAATGGGAGGCTTAAGTTGGTTGGTTTGTTTATGGAATGGTCAGCCTGGTCTGTTGTTTGCGGAAAAAACTGATCAACGAATTTACTGGAAGCCAGTTGAAGGCAGCCCCGAACCTATTACGCCCGAAAGTCCGTCAGGAACTCTAGCTCGCTATAGCGATTTTCTAATTCGTGGTTCGGAGATCTGGTGTGTCCGAGAAGTTATCGAAGGCGCACACGCAAATAGAGACTTGATTGCAATCAACAATGCAAAGCAAATAAGAGTTTTGGATTCAGCCTCACATTGTTATGCACATCTTGCGCTGTCGCCTGATGAGCAACAACTCGCTTGGATTTCTTGGGAACATCCGCAAATGCCATGGGATGGAACGCAGCTACGGTTGGCCGACATTGATCCGCAAGGAAACCTCGTTAACACCAAGATCCTGGCTGGTAACGAGAGCGAAGCAGTGAATAGCCCGGTTTGGTCGAATTCAGGCAAACTCTATTTTGTTAGCGATGCTTCTGGATTCTGGAATGTTTGGGAGTCAGATACCAAAGGCTCGACGCGCCAATTAGTTTCTGAGTCTGCGGAGTGGGCGCATCCGATGTGGATTGTTGGCACTCACCTACTCCGAATCTTGGATTCCGGAGAACTAGTTGGAATCCATGGCAACCCAGCGCAAGAAAAAATTGCCGTGATTGATCCAAATACTGGAATCTGGCGAGATCTGGAATGCAACTTAACTAATTTTGCGCATCTAAGCGTCTATCAGGATCGAATTGTTGCAATCGGCGGCGGCCCCAAAATCCTCTCCGCTCTAGTCGAACTAACTGCTACCAGCACAACTAACCCAGAAGTTATCGCTCAAGTGAATGTGCCAATTGACCAAGCATTTCTGCCGGTTCCGCAAGCCTTGAGTTTTCCGAGCCAGAATGGCCGCAATGTTCATGCCTTCATGTCACCAGCAACAAATCCGAACTACGAAAGCTCTGAGTTACCGCCGGTCATGATTACTGTCCACGGCGGGCCGACTGGAAACACGACAGGCGTGGCCTCGATCAAGCGCGCCTTCTTTACTTCCCGAGGCTTCACAGTTGTTGATGTTGATTACGGTGGTTCAACTGGGTACGGCAGGGCTTATCGCGAAACTTTGAAAGGTCAGTGGGGCGTAGTGGATACCGAAGATATCCTCGCCGTTGTTAATGGTTTGATTTCAACTGGCATAGCGGCTGTCGATCACATTGTCATTCGAGGTGGAAGCGCAGGTGGATTTACCGCCCTTAACTGCGTGGTGCACACTGACTTGATTTCTGCCGGCGCTGTCTATTACGGTATTTCCGATCTGCAGATGCTATGGCAGGAGGCGCCAGAGTTTCGAAAAGCGTATTTCGAAGATCTTGTGGGTAAATTTCCTATGGACAGACACTTGTACTTGGAGCGTTCTCCCAAGGCACATTTTGAGAAATTGAGGACGCCATTGCTCATATTCCAAGGTGCGGAGGACTCAATCGTCACACCATCTCAATCACAAGTCGTGAGAGATGCCTGTATTAAGAATGGCATCAAGCACAAATATTTTGAATTCGAAGGTGAGAGCCACGGATTTCGAAAAAGTCAGACAATCACGACATGTGCAATCGAGGAACTCAAATTCTTTGGCGAAGTACTCGGATTCGTCCCTGCAGATTAGTCTGTGCCGATAAGTTAATTACGTAAATTGAAATGAAGACCAGACTTAAGGAGTCAGCATGATTGTTACTTACAAAGAGGATCTAGTGGGTGGGCCTCGTCACCGCAAGGTTTCAACTGGTACCAGCCTGCGTATGTTAACTCGCGAAGATGGCGTCGGGTTTTCTTTTCATGACACTGAATTAGAAGCTGGAACAACTACCACTCTGCAGTACAAGAACCACATCGAAGCCAACTACATCATCGATGGCACTGGTGAATTAGAGAATTTAGAAACTGGCGAAATTTTTGAAGTTCGCCCGGGCATGACTTACACACTTGATAAGCATGATCGTCACCAAATGCGAAGCCACACCAAACTTAGAATTATCTGTGTATTTACGCCAGCGCTAGTTGGCACTGAAGTTCACGATGAAGACGGTTCTTATCCGCTTCTCTAGTTACTTCTAGCCTTAGTTAAGTTTTAGTAACGCGACTCAGTTGGTCTCGGCAAAGCAGCAATATCCGCTAGATCTTGAGCAGTTAATTCAATCGTTACAGCCACAGCATTTTCTTCCAGCCATTTGCGGCGCTTAGTACCCGGAATTGGAACCATGTTCGAACCTTGGGCCAAAATCCAAGCCAGCGCAATTTGTGCAGGTGTGGCATTGTGTCGTGTTGCAATAACGGCAATTCCATCAACAATCTTTTGATTGTCCGCAATGGCTTGAGCTGTGAACCTTGGATTGGCGCTGCGGAAGTCACCGTCAGAAATTGTGTCTGCAGTAACTGTTCCCGTTAAGAACCCGCGACCAAGTGGTGAAAATGGTAAGAATCCAATGTTGTTATCGGCACAGTATTTGATAACACCATTCTTGACATGCTCATCAGTCCAAATGGAAAATTCACTTTGCACGCTGGTAACTGGATGAATTGCGTGGCACTTGGCTGTTTCTTCGACTGTGGTTTCTGATAACCCGATGTAGCGCACTTTGCCACTATCGACTAGACCTGCCAGAGCGCCCCAAGTCTCTTCAATTGGAACTTCCGGATCAACCCGGTGCAATTGATAAAGGTCCAGGTAATCCGTGCCGAGTCTGCGCAATGAATCTTCACAGGCTTGGCGAACATAATCAGGTTTGCCGTTTTTGCCATACGAAGTCATGTTGACTGGGGTAAGCCCGCATTTGGACGCGATAACTGCCTTCTCGCGTAAGCCGTCCTTGACTAAGTACTCGCCCAGGATCTCTTCATTCGTCCATGGCCCATAAACATCTGCAGTGTCAAATAGTGTGATGCCCAATTCCAGTGCCCGATGAATTGTTGCCCGAATTTCGTCTTTATCGGCGTCTGCAACGTTGTAGCCCCAAGACATAGGCATACAGCCGAGGCCGATTGCACTAACTTCTAGGTCACGTAATTTTCGAGTTGGCATCTGAATTGTCATGGCGCAATCTTAGTCTTCAAGAGTTAGCAAGAAACAATTAGAGAAAGAATTCCTAGAAGACCAGATCGTATCTGCGGAAAACTTCATCCTTAACCCAGTTACGACCTTCATAGAGTGCCTGTGCTGGCAAGTTATCATTTGCGGTTCGCAGGAAGACTCTCGTGGCGCCAGCCTGCTTGGCTGCAGACTCTGCAACATCCATTAGCTCAGTCGCTACCCCATTGCCACGAGCAGTCTCGAGAACAAACAAGTCGTTTAATAGCCAGATGTTTGACAGCGAAACCGTGGAAAAAGTTGGATACAGCAAAGTAAATCCAACCGCGTCACCTTCGATGCGCGCAATGAAAGCTACCGCTTCTTGGTTCTTGATGCGCTCGTCTAGAAAGTTGAGAGTTTTGTCATTCTCAGGCTGTTTGTAAAACGCCCGATACTTCTCAACCAGTTGGTGTAATTCCACTAAGTCGGTAACTGTTACTTTCGAAATCTCGCTCATGCTTACACGCTATCCCACATGAACGGGGGCATCGTTTGCACCCAGAGTGTCCTTGTTGGCATTGATCATTAATACCCAGATCACTGCGCCCAGAATCATTAATCCGGCGCTCCAAGTAAAGGCAGTTGTGAAACCTTCAGTTAGGCCAAATGCCACTGCGCCACCATTTGCTGGATCAGCTGGGTCAATCATGTTGTCTACAAAATAGTTAGCAGTTGCAGTTACGGCGATCGTGTTAAGGAAGGCAGTTCCTAGTGCGCCACCGATTTGCTGAGCAGTATTTAAAACTGCTGACGCAACACCAGCATCGTGATTTCCAACACCAAATAGCGCAGTTGCCGAAATTGGTACGAATACTAGTCCCATACCTAAGCTCAAAACTAATAGAGCAGGCAAGATGTCGCTGACATAAGCACTTGCAGGCTCAAGTTTCGTTAGCAGCAGCATTCCTGCAGTAGCCATTACTAGTCCGATGAATGAAACATAGCGTGGACCAAATTTTGGTAAGGCCGCAGATGCAATTCCAGCACTGATTCCAACGCCTACCGAGAACGGAAGAAACAGTAATCCCGCTTTAACTGGTGAGTATTGCAAAATTCCTTGGAAGAAATAGGCAAGGAATAAAAACATGCCGAATAATCCAGCACCAACAATGAAGGAAGTTAGATAACTGGCACCGCGGTTACGATCCAGAATAATTTTCATTGGAAGCAATGGATGGCTCGTTTTGTTTTCAATTACGAAGAATGCGGCTAGCAATGCAACGGCGGCACCAAACCAGGTCAGTGTGGCTGGATCCGACCAACCCAATTCACCGGCTTGAGTAATTCCATAAACCAAAGAAACTAGACCCAAAGTGGAAGTGATGGCGCCGGGAACGTCATACCGGGTATCTCCGCTTGCCTTGCTTTCCTTCACGTTTGGAATCGCAAGTAAGTACGCTGCAATTGCAATTGGGACATTGACCAAAAGGCACCAGTGCCATGATGCGTACTGAGTTAATAGTCCACCCAAAATCAAGCCAATGGCTGCTCCGCCTGCCGAAAGGCCACCGTAAACGCCGAACGCCTTAGCTCTTTCTTTCGAGTCACTAAACGTTGTGCTAATCAAGGACAGTGCCGCAGGAGCCAATAGCGCAGCAAAAACTCCCTGCAAAGCGCGGGCAGCGAAAAGCATCTCTTGGTTTTGAGCCAGACCACCGATCGCAGATGCCCCAGCAAAACCTAAAAGGCCAGTCATGAATGCTCGCTTACGTCCCCAAAAATCTGAAATTCTGCCACCAAGTAGCAGTAACCCACCAAATGCCAGGGTGTAACCAGTTACAACCCACTGCCGATTTGCATCCGTGATGCCAAGATCGGCCTGAATTGATGGCAGCGCGATGTTAACAATCGAAGCGTCAAGCACAACCATTAGCTGTGCAATTGCAATGACCATCAGTGCGCGCCATCGGTTTGGATCTAATTGAGTTTGTGCATTCGATGAACTTGCGACTGACATGGTGCTCCTACGAATTGGATTACTACTTATTTTTGACTCTCTAGTGTCCCACACCAAGCAACTGAAACCAGTATTCAATTTCGCCACATGTCGATTTCAAGTCCAATTAGTGAGTAGCCTCACACGGTAGTCTAGGAAAGTGCGCACCTACTTAGATCTATTCAAGATTCCCGGAGTAAAGCGCCTCGTCATAAGTTCTCTGCCAGGGCGACTGGCATATGGAATGATCGCGCTCGCAACATTCTTTTTTGTTCAAGATAAAACTGGATCCATTGCTCTGGCTGGACTTGCCACCGGCATCGAAACGATTGCCTCTTCTTTGACTGCAGGATTTCGGGGAAACCTAATAGATAGGTGGGGCCAAACTAAACCACTCAGCATCTTTGTACCTTCTTGGGTGGCTCTGGTAGCAGTTCTCAGCACAGTTTCCACACCCACTGCAATCGTTTTAGTATCAGGTTTAATTGGCCTGGCTTCGCCACCAGTCAACCTATCTACTCGGCCACTTTGGCGGGTATTGGTGGGCGCAGAAAACTTACGAACTGCATATGCTCTCGACACAACAATCACCAGTGCAACCGTAGTTGCTGGACCTGTGCTTGCTACCGCAATCGCAATTCCAGTTAGCGGCAGCGCTGCGCTTTTGGCAACCGCTGCCCTAATGGCAATTGGTGGCGTAGCGATAATTCAAATGCCGGCTTCACGAAACTGGAAACCAGAACCCACTCAGGGCAATTCCATGGCGCTACTGCGCAACAAGCAATTTCAAATTCTTGCAGTCGAAGGTTTGGTGTTTGGTTTAGCTTGGGGACTACTTGAGATTTCGATTCCAGCATTTTCAACACTGCAAGGCACGCCAGGCCTTTCGGCACCACTGTTGGCAACTCTGGCCGGCGCAAGTATTGTCGGTGGCTTACTAATTGGTAGCTGGAACTCGTTAACAACTCCATTACAGGGATTTAAGTGGTCAAGTTTTGGAGCATCCGTTGCTGCCATCCCATTAGTGTTCACTGAACCGGGCTGGTCTATGGCGATTGTGTTAGGTCTCGTCGGTTTAGGAATGGGTTTCGCACAAGTTTTTCACTGGGAAGTTTTAGAAGCTGTGCGACCACAAGGAACGGCTACGTCAGCTCAAGCTTGGTTGTGGGCAGTGGAGGGTTCTACTTTGGCTGTTGGAATTGCCCTTGGTGGCTACCTAGTTGAAAATGTCAGTCCACAGTCGGCGCTTTTTGGCGTGTCAATTGGATTGATATTTTCAACGATTTACATTTGGTTCTATGCTGCAGCGCACCTTAAAGAGGCAGACAAACCACTTTCTGAATCGCAAATTATTGAAGTGCTTGCTGACCTGGAATCTCCTGCCGAGTAATTCAAATCTCGATATTGCTCGAACTTTATGTCCGATTTTTCGGGTTACTGGTCAGTAGCAACTGCCTTTACCAAAAATTGTACAAATTAGTCGCTGTATTGTGCCCTGAGATGAAATGAAACTCATCGCGTGCGCGTAAAATTAGAACACGCAATAATTTAGATACAACGATTATTTAATTATGAAAAGGACTCCAATGCCAAGCACTGCATCAAAGACTACCAACAATAAAACTGGCTTGGAATGGTTGCGTGCACGCATGGAGAAGTTAAATTACAACTCACTCGAAGAAGTGGCTCAAGGGATCCAAATCAACCGCGGAAATCTGTATCGGTACTTTTCACTTGAAACTAGGCCAAGTGTTGCCTTGCTGCCAGAACTGTGCCGGGTATTAAAAGCTTCTCCAGTTGAAATCCTGAGGGCACTTGAAATTCTAGGACCGAATGATCGCCTGTGATCCATAAATAACTTCCGGATCAACAGTTGCAATAACTTCATTTTCTTTCGTGCTGCGGACAAAAATTCGGGCTGGAGCAGTTTCAGTCTCGAGAAGGTTTGTCAAAGCTAGTTCCACCAAGTGCATCAATTCAGTTCGACAAAGTTCTAATCCGTGTGCCAAGTTTTCGCTAGCACTAATCGTCAAGCGGACGCGCGGACCATCAAGTAGTTCAACTCGAGGGGTAACTGATTCATCAGTTAGTACCAGCTCTAACACATTTCTCCTATCAAAAACTCCATCGCCCACGCTACCGCTTACGTTGCCGATTTGCACCTAATCGAGACCTATTTTCGGTTGCAGAACCAGGTAAACCTCGTGTGTTGCAAATAGCGAACAATGATTTTTTCTACATTAACTGCAGACACTGACAGTTACGGGAGACTTCACCTAAACGCGTGCCCAATTTTATTCACTCTATTTTTGTTATTTTTCAGTAAAAATCCCAAATGTAATCACTAAATCTAAAAAATTCAGCCATTTCGCGCGAGTAGGTTGGGTTTTAGATGTGAAACCCGAAACCCAATGCCAAGTCAGAACTTGAACAGAGTGCACATAATCCGCACGGGCTGCAGATTCGCGGCGCTGGCGATTTTGCTACGCCTCAAATCGCTGGGCTGCTGGGCTAATTCTTGTTCGAGTTAGTAAGTTTCCAAGCCAATGGCAGTACTGCGCCAGCAGCTAGTGCTTTAATCGCATCGCCAATCACGAATGGCACTACGCCATTTGTAATCGCCCAGGCCATTGTGTTGCTAGTTACGTAGGCAAGCCAAGGTGCGCCAAGTGAGTATATGACCAAACTGCCTGCCACATAGGCCAAAGCGGTAGTTGAAGTTTTAGTCGATGCGCCAGCGGCTGAAATTCTGCCGACAACATAGGACGCGACCACAAAGCCAAGTAAGTAGCCGCCAGTTGCGCCGATTACTTCCTCGCGACCGCCAGCTCCACCGGCAAGTATTGGTGCGCCAGCCACGGCCAAAGTTATGTAAAGCACTTGTGCTAACACCGCGCGTTCAGCGCCTAACGCAGCAGCGCCAGCGAGCACTGCAAAAGTTTGCAGCGTAAGAGGTACTGGGGTAAATGGCAGCGGAATAGAAACATAGGCGGACATGGCTGTCAATGCAGTTAAACCAAGTACTAGCGCAGCATTGCGCACTCTTGACTTGGCTGCCCAAGAATCAACGACTACTCCACTTACTGCTATTACGCTCATTACATATCCATTCGCTTAGTTCAGCACCTTGAATTGTGCTCTGGAAAATACCCTACCTGAGCCAAATTTCACCTGGGAATTGGACAGGATTTTGGGCAGGAATACCCTTGCAGGGAAAAGGAGATAGTGATGTTGCATTTAGACCAGTCTGAATTAGACCGAATTTTGACCTTCCCGTCTTTAATCGAAGGACTCAAACAAGCTTTTGCTGGCAATTGGACTACTCCGCTTCGCCAGCATCACGGTATGCCTGGATTTGATGCCACAGGCGCAGAAGTTGAAAACGCACTTCTGTTGATGCCAGCTTGGACTGGACCAGGTGAGGAAAATTTTATCGGTGTGAAATTGGTTGCGGTCTATCCAAGCAACGGACAACTGGGACTACCAAGTATTCATGGTCTTTACTATCTAATTGACGGTCACACTGGTCAACCACTGGCAACAATGGATGGCGCCCGAATGACAGTGTGGCGAACTGCTGCGGCTTCAGCACTTGCCTCAACATATTTATCTCGTCCCGAAAGTTCCACGTTGACCATGATCGGCGCAGGCGCCCTGAGCCCATTTATGATTCGCGCGCACATGGCAGTTAGACCAATTCAAGAAGTATTTCTTTGGAACCATAACATCCACAAAGCTCATGAATTAGCAGAGCAGTTACGCAGTGAGGGACTTCCCGTTACTTCTCATCCAGATCTAGTCAGTGCCATTAGCAAAAGTGATATCGTTTCGGCCGCAACACTGACTACCACGCCGTTGATTTTTGGTAAGTGGCTTAAGCCTGGTACACACGTGGACACAGTTGGCGCATTCACTCCAACCATGCGCGAAACAGATGATGAATTAATTACAACTGCTTCAGTTTTTTGCGACACCCGAACTGGCGCACTAAAAGAAGGTGGTGATTTAGCGATTCCAATTTCGCAAGGAGTTATTACGCCTAACGACGTTCTTGCTGACCTTCATGACTTAACTCGAGGTGTGCATCTAGGTCGAACTTCCAATGATGAGATCACATACTTTAAGTCGGTTGGAACTGCGCTCGAGGACTTAGCTGGAGCGATCGCAGTTTGGAAGAGTCGCTAAGACGATTCGACTTCGCCGTAAAACTCACGCTTGATTACTGCTCGGGAGCGACGAGTAAGCCGGCGATACTCATCGGTTAATTGCTGTCCGCCACGCAGGCCGTAGCCAAGTAAATGCGAAACGCGGCTAAGTTCAATCAAATCCGTTGGCACTGTGTCAGTAGCTCTACCCCGAACCAGCATCGAGGCATTGCGCACTCGCATAACTAGTTTCCAAGCTGCCTCAAGCTGTGCGAAATCTGATTGTGAAACAAATCCACCAGTTACCTCTTGCCGCAGTGCTGGCAAAGTTTCAGTATCTGTTATTTCAGGATTCTTAAATCCGTGCTCCAGTTGCTTTACCTGAACTAACCACTCAATATCAGAAAGTCCCCCAGGTCCCAATTTGGTGTGTAGTCCAGGATCAACGCCACGTGGCAATCGTTCCGATTCCATTCGGGCCTTGAGTCTTCGAATTTCCCGCAGTTCAGATTCAGGCAAACCCTCTGGTCTAAATCGAATTGGATCAATCAACGAAATGAACTCTTGACTTAGCAATGCATCGCCGGCCACCGGTTTAGCTCGAAGTAAAGCTTGGGTTTCCCAGCCTGATGACCAATTCTGGTAATACGCTGCGAATGAATTCAGACTTCGAGCTAATGGCCCGCTCTTTCCTTCTGGCCTTAAGTCCGCATCAATTGCAAGTTCTGGGTCGGTGCTCGGTGCCATAAGCAAGGTGCGAAGTTCGTTGGCTATTGCGTGCGCAGCCTGCGCTGCCTGCTCGGTAGCATTTGGATTTACCGTGTCGTCAACATCACCATAAACGAACATCACATCAGCATCGCTGCCATAACCTAATTCCCCACCGCCATATCGACCCATCGCAATAATTGAAAACCTTGGCGCATCAGGCGTGCGTGAAACTATCGCTGAGAGTGTTCCTGAAATCGTGGCAGTAGCAACAACTGCTAATTGATTACCGACAGTTTCGATGTCAGTTAAGCCAAGAATATCCGAAGCGCTTATCTTAAACAGCTCTCGTCTGCGCATTGCTCGTAATGCCAATACTGCGTCAGGTGCATTGTCGTAGCGGGCTACAGTTGCCATCGCTTCTTCAAGCAATTCTTTTTCAGGCTTAGGTGTCAATGATTCTTCTGTTGCAAGAAAGTTGACTGCGTCTGGGGACTTGAGCAATAAGTCTGTTGCATACCTACTTGATCCCAAAATAATTGCCAGGCGTTGTGCAGTAGCGGATTCATCACGAAGCAGGCGCAAATACCAAGGTGTAGTTCCTAAGGCTTCACTAACTCTTCTAAATCCCAAAAGTCCTGCATCTGGATCTGGGGTATCGGCAAACCATTCCAACATAACCGGCAGTAACGTGCGCTGTATCACTGCGCGTCTAGTCACACCGGAAGTCAAGGATTCTAAATGGCGCAATGCGCTATCGGGATCGACATAGCCAAGTGCTTTAAGTCGACTCCGGGCGTCATCAGCGGAAAGTTTAGAGTCATTGCTGTCTAATTTGGCTACAGCTTGAAGTAATGGGCGATAGAAAAGTTTTTCGTGAATGCGGCGGACTTCACGAGCATGTTTTTTCCATTCCTTAGTCAAATCTGAAACTGGATCCAAGGAAAATCCCATAGATCTGCCGAGCCGTCGTTGATCCATCTCGTCGGTAGGCATGATGTGGGTTCGGCGCATTCGGTAAAGCTGAATTCGATGCTCTAAGGTTCGCAAAAACCGATACGCCGCATCTAGCGTGGCAGCATCCTCGCGCCCTACATAACCCCAAGTTGCAAGTTGCTCCAGCGCTAAAAGCGTATTTGGATTCCTAACCAAATCATCGACGCGTCCGTGCACCATTTGCAAAAGCTGGACCGCAAATTCAACATCTCGCAATCCCCCGCGCCCAAGTTTTAATTCTCGATCCGCGTCCTTGACTGGCAAGAGATCTGTTACTCGCTCGCGCATAGCCTGCACGTCAGAAACAAAATTTGGCCTACTGGATGCTTGCCAGACCAGCGGTGCAACAGCATCCACAAATTCATTTCCTAGATCAAAGTCCCCTGCCATTGGCCGAGCCTTCAGCAAAGCTTGGTACTCCCAAGTTTGAGCCCAGCGATGGTAGTAATCCAGGTAACTATCTAACGTGCGAACCAGCGCGCCAGATTTTCCTTCCGGGCGAAGCGCTGCATCAACATCCCAGATAGCTCCTTCGGAAGTAACAGCCGAACACACCTGAATTACTGCCTTGGCAATATCACTTCCTATTGTTATAGCCTCTTGATTGGTCGCACCCGCTGTTGGCTCAACCACAAACATGACATCCACGTCACTTACATAGTTAAGCTCTCGAGCGCCACATTTACCCATTGCGATTATTGCGATTCGAACTTTGTCATCATCCTTAACGCTAGAGCGGGCAATAACCAACGCACTGGCAAGCACGGCATCCGCTAAGTCGCTCAAAGCTTGCGCGATCCCAGGCAGAATGGCGGTGCTGTCTTGAGCTGCGCGAAGATCTACTGCGGCAATCGCGCAGACCTGGCGGCGATATGCAACACGCAACGCTAAAAGTGCTTCATCCCAGTTCAGCGTTGAGACCGCAACTAACAAGTCCCCAAGCATCTGTCCGGAAGTTGGAACATTAGTTGTTTCTAGCGCGTAATTAATCTGAGCCGGATGCCGCTCGAGATGTTCGGCGATGGCAACAGAAGATCCGAGTAAAGTCGCAAGGTCGCGGAAGCTTTGCTCTGACAAGGAAGCGTAATCAAATCCACCGGAGGCAACGACTTTGGCTAAGGCAGAAAGTGAGAAATCAGGGTCTGGCGAATCTTTTATGTACTCCAACTTTGCATCCAATGCCGGAGCCTGGCTCAGAATATCTTGGCAAGCTTGCGTGTTTGCAAAACCCATTCGCGCTAGGCGTGCCAATTGAGTAGATCCTCGAGCTTCACTCACAGCGCTTTAGCCTGTTGATCCTTTACCAATTGGGCCCACGCTTGAAACGCGGGCTTCCAAGTCTTGATCAACTCAGCTTCGGCTGCAGCCACTTGCTGGCACGCCTGGTCAATGGTGTGGTCCAACTTCGCTAGTTCATCATCAGTTGCAGCCCAGGAAGAAAAAATCTCGGAATCAATTTCGGGATGGAATTGCACGCCATAAACATTTTGACCAATTCGAAATGCCTGAACTGGGCACGCATCATTTCCGGCCAAAACTACTGCTTCGTCAGGAAGGTCGGTTATGTAATCTTTGTGCCACTCAGCCGCGATTACTTCTTTTCCGGCGAGCTTGCCAAAAACTGCATCTTGGGCAGCGTCAGCGGTGACGCGAAACGAAACTACTCCAATTTCTGGTGATGGCGTTGGGCCAACTTTGCCATCAACTGCGGTAGCCAATAACTGTCCGCCAAGGCAGATTCCAAAAAAGGGAATGTCGTTGGCAACTAAATCTTTCATAAGTGAACGAGCGGGAATCAGCCACGGAAATTCAATGTCATCGTTTGCCCCCATGTAGCCACCCATTGCTATGGCCCCTGAATACTGCGCAGGCAAAGCGGCTGGAACAGTCTCACCGCGATAGGCGTGAATAACTTCTACGTCAACACCAACTTCGCTAATCCATTGCCCAACTAGAGCAACTGGATCATCAACTTCATTTTGAACTACCAGCACTAGTGGTCTCATCTAAAGCACCGGTAAATACTTATCAAGTTCATATGCCGTCACCTGTGATCGGTACTCTTCCCATTCAGCACGCTTATTGCGTAAGAAAAAGTCAAACACATGTTCGCCTAGAGTTTCGGCAACTAACTCACTTTTTTCCATAACTTTAATGGCATCGCCAAGTGACTGTGGCAGTGGTGATATGCCAAGAGCGGCTCGTTCTGGCTCAGAAAGTGACCACACATCATCCTCGGAACCTGGCGCAAGCTCGTATCCTTCCTCAATTCCCTTCATGCCAGCTGCCAGCATCAAGGCAAATGACAGGTACGGATTGCAGGCTGAATCTAGCGAGCGAAATTCAATTCGAGTTGAATTGCCTTTAGTTGGCTTATACATAGGCACGCGAATCAGGGCCGAACGATTGTTATGACCCCAACAGATAAATGATGGCGCTTCCCCGCCGCCACTTAAGCGCTTGTAGGAGTTAACCCATTGATTAGTAACAGCTGTGATTTCTGGAGCGTGCTTTAACAAACCAGCAATGAATTGGCGCCCAGTTTTTGAAAGTTGGTAGTCAGCGCCTGCTTCATAGAAAGCATTTCGGTCGCCCTCAAATAGAGATAAGTGAGTGTGCATTCCAGAACCTGGGTACTGCGAGAACGGCTTTGGCATGAAGGATGCATAGACGCCTTGGGCAAGTGCTACTTCTTTCATAACAACACGGAAGGTCATGATGTTGTCCGCAGTAGTTAGCGCGTCTGCGTAGCGAAGGTCGATTTCTTGTTGCCCTGGCGCACCTTCATGATGACTGAATTCAACCGAGATTCCCATTGACTCAAGCATCGTGATGGCTTGGCGCCTGAAGTCATACCCAACGCCACTTGGTGAGTGATCGAAGTAACCGACTTCATCAACTGGAATAGGTTGTTGACCTTTTTCTGGCTGATTCTTAAATAGGAAGAATTCAATTTCTGGATGCGTGTAGAAAGTAAATCCTTTGTCTGCTGCCTTACTTAACGCCCGAGTTAGCACGTGCCGAGGATCAGCCCATGACGGTGAGCCATCTGGCAGTTGGATATCGCAG